>ERZ794936.12-NODE-12-length-191663-cov-40.094766_pt1 | contig 191663 bp, 161 predicted proteins | sample MGYA00511083_ERZ794936 | MGnify/ENA primary metagenome ERZ794936 (study PRJEB30137, sample SAMN04331409) | food metagenome | isolation source: Y2 must sample point D1 replicate A | place: Australia: South Australia | collected 2014 ... | reverse complement strand
GGAGCGCATTATAGGGAGATAATTTTTTCTGACAAGGGTTTATTTCAAATAAATTATCGTTCGCTGAAAGTTCACACAATCTGTACTCTTTCCAGGCTATTTCGCTGCATTTTTGATAAAAGCAGGTAACTCAGCCAGGCTATTGAGTACAACATCAGCCGTTTCTTGCGCTGTTTCATCAATAGGCTGCCCGCTACGAACCAGTATTTTATGTCCGACACCTGCCGCCTGAGCTGCCAGCATATCTTCCCGCTTATCCCCCACCATATAAGATGCGGCCATATCAATGTTCAACTGTTCCTGTCCCGAAAGTAACATTCCGGGCTTCGGCTTGCGACAATCGCAGACCTGAGCATATTCCGCGACACTCCCTTCAGGATGATGAGGGCAGAAGTAAATACCGTCCAGCTCAACATCGCGGTCCGCCAGTGACCAGTCCATCCATTCCGTCAGTTGCATAAACTGATCTTCTGTATACTTACCGCGGGCAATCCCTGACTGGTTCGTCACCACCACCAGCGCATATCCCATTTTCTTTAATTCCTGCATGGCTTCGATAACACCATCGATAAATTGGAAGTCGTCGATCTGATGCACGAAACCATGGTCAATATTGATAGTACCGTCTCTATCCAGAAAAATGGCCGGAATTTTATTTGTCACGCAATGACTCCTCTGATTAACTGGCCGCATTATCGCATGATCAGCTGTGTCAGTGCATCAAAAGCCGGATGGGACCGCTGCAACATTCAGCTATCCTTAAGAACAGTGCCGGGTTCGGGCGGGCACTACCCCCGTAAAATTACGATACTGTCTGTTTTCAAATTTCTTTCATTTATATGGCAAGGCGGTCCCGGGGGAATTTTACCCGGTACAATCACTGGCATAATGACCACGTACAGACAACTGATTAGCTGCTGCTGACCCAATACCGGTCGGAAAGACAGCCAGTAAGGCTACATCTGCACCTGCATCTATAAAAATGACCAATACAGTAAACCGTAACACTAATCATTACTGGATAAGATAATTATTGTATTACCCATCTACGCTGGTATTTATCTGATCAATGTATTGACCTGATTAAGTTATCAATCAGAATACAAATATAGTTTTGACTAACATCACTCTCTGCAAAACACAAATCCGCTAGCCTTACCTATTAATTGTTGATAAAGGGATTTTCACCATGATTTTATCATATGATAAAACCATCAATTACCTTCCAGAAAGAATACAATTTACAAAAGCTGTTCCTCAGGCAGAGAAAATGAATGTAAGAAAACCACTTTTACCGCAATCGGCAGCTTTTCTTTGGGGGTTGCGGTCGGTTTTATTCCCCTTCCGCTATATGTGGCATTAAGCTTTTCACCGGTAGGTATCATCGCCTGCTCAGTTATCCTCAGTCTGGCAGGAAGCACTGCAGGGTCAATGCTCGGCAAATATATTGGTAACAAGATCTACGAGGTGACTAATGATCAGTAAACTCCCGATAGACCTGCTGTTATTATTAGGTCTTGCCGCATTACTCGTATTAATGGCGCTTATTTCTTATAGTTATGCTTTTTTTGTCGTTCGTCCCAGAGATAAAGAAATAACTAAGCTATTCTACCAACGTTTTGGCTGCTACCCGCCAAGCGTTGAACTTTACTTTTCTCTCCCAAAGATAAAATATTTTCACTTCAGAAATTACACTTATTACCAGATACTACTCAAAGAGAAAAACCAGAAATTTCTCATCAAACAGGGTATTACCTGCGAACAGTATGATTTTATTCGCGCTCTTCCATCAAACTTAACCACACCGTTGTTAAAAGAAATAATATTAAGTGTTACAACCGGCCTTACTACGCTTCTTTTATTCGTATCTGGTTTCATTAGCATGTATTTCAACTGACCCTGCCCGCACGATGACTCCTGCCCTGCCTGAGGGAGGCCCTGTGATATTGAAGCCTCCCTTACCTTGGGCAATCCCCGACTGAGTTTTGACGCCGATAAGACGGCTATCACATATGCGAAATGACGATAAGACTTTCATTGATTTAGACGTCTGGATGCCTTAACATCCTTTCCATTACAGACATTGTCACTGCTGAAATGTCTTACAGCTCCCGTAATATCTTACAAAAAATCGAATACATAGATGATTAAATTAGAAAACATCAGCAAAGTGTTCACCCAGGGAACACAGACAATTACCGCATTGTCTGACGTCAGTCTGCATGTACCTGCCGGACAAATTTACGGGGTGATCGGTGCCTCAGGAGCCGGGAAAAGTACACTCATTCGCTGCGTCAACCTGCTCGAACGTCCGACATCCGGCCGGGTACTGGTGGATAACCAGGACCTGACGGCGTTCTCTGAGAAAAAGCTCACGCTGGCACGCCGACAGATTGGCATGATTTTCCAGCATTTTAACCTGTTAAATTCGCGCACGGTTTTCGGCAACGTGGCATTACCGCTGGAACTGGAAAACCGTCCGCGTGAAGAAATTAAACAAAAAGTCACCGCACTGCTGGAGCTTGTCGGACTGGGTGATAAGCATGATTCCCGTCCGGGCAATCTGTCAGGTGGCCAGAAACAACGTGTCGCCATTGCCAGAGCACTGGCCTGTGACCCGAAAGTCCTGCTTTGTGATGAAGCGACCAGCGCACTGGACCCGGCCACTACCCGTTCTATCCTCGAACTGCTGAAAGATATCAATCGCCGGCTCGGTTTGACCATTATGCTGATTACTCATGAAATGGATGTCGTTAAACGCATCTGTGATCAGGTAGCAATTATCAGTCAGGGCAAACTGATTGAGAAAGACCAGGTCAGTGAGGTGTTCTCTCATCCGAAAACCCCGCTGGCACAGCAATTTATTCAGTCGACTCTGCATTTAGATATTCCTGATGATTATCAGCAACGTCTGAGCCAGACCGCCGATAAAGGTAAAATTCCTCTGCTGCGTCTGGAATTTACCGGCGACTCGGTCGATGCCCCTCTGCTTTCTGAAGTCGCCCGTCGCTTCAATGTGGATTGCAATATTATCAGTGCTCAGATGGATTATGCCGGCGGAGTTAAATTCGGCATTATGCTGACCGAAATGGCCGGCGAGAGTAAACACAGCAACGATGCCATTCAGTGGCTACGCGAACAACATGTAAAAGCCGAGGTATTAGGGTATGTCTGACGCCATGATTTGGTTACTGGCTGGCGGTGTCTGGCAAACACTGATCATGACCTTCGTTTCAGGTTTCTTCGGGTTCGTTCTCGGATTACCGGTGGGGGTATTATTGTACATCACCCGTCCGGGACAGATTATGGCGAATAAATCGCTGTACCGGGTGATCTCTGCCATCGTCAATATTTTCCGCTCCATACCGTTCATCATTTTACTGGTCTGGATGATCCCTTTTACCCGTATCCTGGTCGGAACATCGATTGGCTTACAGGCGGCGATAGTGCCTCTGACCATCGGCGCGGCCCCCTTTATTGCACGCATGGTTGAAAATACCTTACTTGAGTTACCGGCAGGACTGATTGAAGCCTCCCGAGCCATGGGGGCAACACCGATGCAAATTATTCGCAAGGTGCTGCTACCGGAAGCATTACCGGGATTAATCAACGCTGCCACCATTACCCTGATCACGCTGGTCGGTTACTCAGCCATGGGCGGTGCCGTCGGTGCCGGCGGACTGGGTCAGATTGGTATTCAGTACGGTTATATCGGTTATGACGCTTTTGTAATGAATTCGGTATTAGTATTACTGGTTATTCTGGTGTATTTAATTCAGTTCTGTGGCGACCGGATTGTTCGTGCCGTTTCCCGGAAATAAGTCATTTAATAATTTTAATTAAGGAAGAGAACATGACCTTTACCTTTAAACAAATCGCTGCAGCAGGGGCTCTGATTGGTGCGATTGCACTGACAGGTTGCGGCCAGAAAAATAAAGAAGATGAAAACCATATCAAAGTAGGTGTCATTGCCGGTGCCGAACAGCAGGTAGCGGAAGTTGCCAAAAAAGTGGCCAAAGAAAAATATGGCCTGGACGTTGAACTGGTGACCTTTAACGATTACGTGCTGCCCAACGAAGCCCTGAGCAAAGGGGATATTGATGCGAATGCATTCCAGCATAAACCGTATCTTGACCAGCAAATCAAAGATCGCGGTTACAAACTGGTGGCAGTAGCCAATACCTTTGTTTACCCGATTGCCGGTTATTCCAAGAAAATCAAATCCATTGACCAGCTGAAAGACGGTGATCAAATCGCTATCCCTAATGACCCGACTAACCTCGGCCGTTCATTACTGCTGCTGCAGAAAACCGGTCTGATCAAACTGAAAGACGGTGTCGGACTGCTGCCGACCACTCTGGATATTACCGAAAACCCGAAACACCTGAAAATTGTTGAACTGGAAGCACCTCAGTTGCCTCGTTCTCTGGATGACAACCAAATTGCCCTGGCCATCATCAATACCACTTATGCCAGCCAGATTGGTCTGACACCGCAGAAAGACGGGATCTTCGTGGAAGGTAAAGACTCACCTTATGTGAACCTGATCGTGACTCGTGAAGATAACAAAGATGCACAGAACGTGAAAAACTTCGTTAAAGCGTATCAGTCTGACGAAGTGGCTGCGGCTGCCAATAAAATCTTTAACGGCGGTGCGGTTAAAGGCTGGTAAAATCTTACCGGCAGTGAACAGGGTGGCAGAGATGCCACCCTTTTTATTTCTGCATGCGGTGTCTTGTTATTTTCCTACGCTCTTGTTTCAATAGCCCCTGTTTATATTTTATGAGGGTTATCCAATGCGTCTGTTTCCGCTTTGCGTGTTTGCGTTAATGCTGACAGGCTGTTCCGTTCACCATGAACTTCCCGCTCGTCAGCCGCTTTCATCAGCAAAACACAGTGAGCCGGCACGCAATAAGTATGCCCATCGTGCCACATCGGTGCAGATTTATACCTCCCCGACAGAATTGCTCAGTAAGCCGTTCCGGGATCTGGGAGAGGTCTCCGGAGAGGATTGTCAGTCCGGATCTCAGGACTCCCCGGCGAATATCAATACAGCACGTAAACGTATGCAGATAAAAGCGTCGGAATTAAAAGCCAATGCTGTCCTGCTGCACCAGTGTGCTGTTGTGACCACGACCGCAGGATGCTACCGTCAGGCGGTATGTCAGGGTTCGGCGCTGCAAGTCTCGGCCCAATGAGTGAGTTTACGTTCAATCCCATCGGGGTCATCCGTTCCCCGTGGAAAGAGAAGTTCGCCGTTCCCCGACAGCCAGGACTGGTAACACAGGAAGGCGGGGAGCTGCATTTACTGCCACCCTATAACCAGAATGATGCCGTACGTGGACTGGAGCAGTTCAGCCATTTGTGGGTGATTTTTGTTTTCCACCAGACAATGCAACAGGGATGGCGTCCGACCGTTCGCCCTCCCCGTCTTGGCGGTAACCAGCGCATGGGCGTTTTTGCTACCCGGTCCACCTTTCGCCCGAACCCGATAGGCATGTCACTCGTGTCCCTGGAAGGGATCCGTACCGGGAACCATCAGGTTATCCTGGAATTAGGCAGTCTGGATCTGGTCGACGGCACACCGGTAATTGATATTAAGCCTTATCTTCCTTTTGCCGAAGCCTTGCCCGATGCCCGTGCGGGATACGCGCAGGAAGTACCTGTTGCCGATATGCCGGTGACATTTACCGCAGACGCCAGACAGCAATTATCTCTGCTGGCGAAGCAGTATCCCCGCCTGGAGCATTTTTTGTCTGAGGTGCTTTCACAGGATCCGCGACCGGCTTACCGGAAACAGAGTGAGGACACCCGGGAATATGCTGCACGCCTGCTCGACTTTAATGTGCGCTGGCGTATCACCGGGCACGGGAATGAAGTGTTTGCTATCGAGCCCGGTTAAATCACGCTTTTTGACAACGCAACTCACTGGTACACTAGCCGCCAGCCAAAAATAATCACTTTTCGATCTTCCGTTTAACTGGAATATTTATTAATGCGTACTTCTAAATATATGCTCTCCACCCTGAAGGAGACTCCTTCTGATGCTGAGGTTATCAGTCATCAGTTAATGTTACGTGCCGGCATGATCCGTAAGCTGGCATCAGGGCTGTACACCTGGCTGCCCACCGGCTTACGGGTAATGAAAAAGGTCGAAAAAATTGTCCGGGAAGAGATGGATAATGCCGGAGCCGTTGAAATCAGCATGCCGGTCGTTCAGCCGGCCGATTTATGGGAGGAAAGCGGACGCTGGGAACAGTACGGCCCGGAACTGCTGCGCATTAAAGATCGTAACGAACGTCCGTTTGTTCTGGGTCCCACCCATGAAGAGGTCGTAACCGACCTGATCCGTAATGAACTGAGTTCCTACAAACAGTTACCTCTGAACCTGTATCAGATCCAGACAAAATTCCGTGACGAAGTGCGTCCCCGTTTTGGTGTGATGCGTTCACGTGAGTTTGTGATGAAAGATGCCTACTCATTCCATACTTCTCAGGCATCCCTGCAGGAAACGTATGACGCAATGTATCAGGCATACAGCCAGAGCTTCAGCCGTATGGGACTGGATTTCCGTGCTGTACAGGCAGATACCGGTTCGATCGGCGGCAGCGCTTCTCATGAATTCCAGGTACTGGCGAAAAATGGCGAAGATGATGTCATCTTCTCTGATAGCTCCGATTACGCTGCTAACATTGAGCTGGCCGAAGCCGTAGCTCCTGAAGGTGAACGCCCTGCGGCCACGCAGGAAATGACTCAGGTCGATACCCCGAATGCGAAAACTATCGCCGAGCTGGTTGAGCAATTCAGTCTTCCGGTCGAAAAAACGGTGAAAACATTGCTGGTTAAAGCGACCGAAGAAAGCGGACATCCGCTGGTTGCCCTGCTGGTCCGTGGCGATCACCAACTGAACGAAGTCAAAGCAGAGAAGCTGGATGTCGTTGCCGCGCCACTTTGCTTTGCGACAGACGAAGAAATCCGTCAGGTTGTGGGTGCCGGTGCCGGCTCTCTGGGGCCGGTCGGTCTGACGATCCCTGTGATCGCTGACCGTACCGTCGCGAAAATGAGTGATTTCAGTGCCGGGGCAAACATTGACGGCAAACACTGGTTTGGTATCAACTGGGGTCGTGACCTGCCGGAAGCCCGTGTTGCGGATATCCGTAATGTCGTGGAAGGTGATCGCAGCCCGGATGGCCAGGGTATCCTGCAGATTAAGCGCGGTATCGAAGTGGGTCATATCTTCCAGCTGGGCACAAAATATTCAGAAGCACTGAAAGCCACTGTTCAGGGCGAAGATGGCCGTAACCAGACCCTGACCATGGGCTGCTATGGTATCGGTATTACCCGTGTGGTAGCCGCCGCCATCGAGCAGAACCATGATGACCGTGGGATTATCTGGCCGGATGCACTCGCGCCTTTCCAGGTCGCTATTCTGCCGATGAATATGCACAAATCCTTCCGGGTACAGGAGCTGGCTGAAGCATTATATGACCAGCTACGCGCTCAGGGTATTGAGGTGATCCTCGATGACCGTAAAGAACGTCCGGGTGTGATGTTTGCAGATATGGAATTGATCGGCGTACCTCATACCATTGTTATCGGTGACCGTAATCTGGATAACGGTGAGATTGAGTATAAACACCGCCGTGATGCAGAAAAGAAAATGATCAAATCCGATGAGATCGTCAGTTACCTGACCGCCCGCATCCCGAACTGATTATTCTTTTTTCGGAAAGACCGCTTCTGTTAAAAACACACAACGCTGTTGTGTGTTTTTTTATCGCTGAAAAACTTCACCCGCGTCAGACAAATTGCTATTTTGAAAGGCAGACTTTTCCCCAAGGCCAGGGATCCATCCCCATGAAAATTATCACGACAGATACCCCCGATACCTGCAGGGACGGATTAATTGCACTGCTTACCGATAGTGTAAACAGCGGCGCGTCAGTCGGCTTTATCCGCCCGCTGGAAGCAAAGGAAGCGGAGAATTACTGGGAAAGTATTGAGTCATCACTGAAAGAAGGTTCCCGGAGATTACTGGTAGCTTTGCACCAGGAACAGGTAGCCGGTGCGATTCAGATAGCCTTTTGCGGGAAGAAAAACGGGCTGCATCGGGCTGATATTGAAAAGCTGATGGTGCATACCGCTTACCGGCGGCAGGGCATAGCCCGCCAGTTACTGAACGCTGTTGAGATACTGGCCCGGAATAGCGGCCGGACGCTGCTGGTACTGGATACCCGTACCGGCGATGCTGCCTCCCTGCTCTATCAGCAATCCGGTTACCAGCAAGCCGGGACAATCCCTCAGTTTGTGATGAATCATGAGGGAGAAATGGAAAGTACCACCTATTACTACAAATTACTGACGGAATAACTTCCCGCCCCTGGCTGGCCGGGCTGCCTTTAGCCTAAATCCCGTACCTTACCCCGCAGGTTTTTAGTCGCAGAATTACGCGATTTCGATTGCAGTCGCCTGATGCGGGAAGCCCGTGTCGGGCGGGTCGCTTTCCGGGGGGCCTCTTCATGGATCAGTTCGCGGATAAGATCCACCAGCCGTTCAATGGCGGCCGTCCGGTTTTTATCCTGACTGCGGAAAGACTGGGATTTGATCACGACTATCCCATCCGCGGTGATCAGATGATGGTTTACCTGTAACAGCTTCTGCTGAACCGGCTCAGGAAGCTGTGAGGCTTTGATATAGAAGCGCAGATGGACTGCCGTCGACGCTTTATTCACATGCTGTCCCCCTGCTCCCTGCGCCCGGATAGCACTCAGCCGGATATCCTCAGGATCCAGGGTAATTCCGCGGCCGATGTCGATCATTTTGCTGCCTGCCATTGGGTTAAACGTAATTCAGTATTTCGATCCCCCCCGGAGAGCCAGATCACCTCTTCCTGCAAGGTGACTTGCAGGCTCATATTACGATCAGCAAACTCACTCAGAGTGTTCAGTTGCTGGTCATCAATAAACCAGATGGACAGATTCCCTATCGCCGCCAGCTTATCACTGTTCTGCTGCCACCATACCCGGGCTGCCCGCTCACTGTAGGCAAAGAGGATCACCTGGTCAGCAATCGCCGAGGCTTTTTTAAGGCGACGCTCTTCGGGTAATCCCAGTTCAATCCAGAGCCGGACCGTCCCGTAATCGTGATGCAACCAGATTTCCGGCTCTTCGTCGGCCGACAGCCCTTTGGTAAACTGTAATCGTTCGTCCGCATTAATCACCCACGCAAGCAGCCGCAACATCATACGCTCGCGGGTTTCTGAAGGGTGTCGGGCCAGCGTGAGCTGAACATCTGAAAAATATTGCCGGTCGAGATCGGCAATATTCACCGATGCTTTATAAATAGTCGCTTTTAAGGCCATTGCCCCTCCTGTACAGAATTCACCTATTGTAGCGGAAAGGCAGGGGTGATATGAAACAGGATTATATTTTCTGTCGATAGCCTGAAGCTGAGTCAGATCTTGCTATCGGCGTGCCGGAAGACTAGGCTGATCACTCAAATACAGGTAAGCGGGGATACCGGAAGGCGCTTTTGCAGAGGGTGATTGGCTGTGAGGTAATACGCAGACGCTACCAGTAACCCGCTAACCAGGTACTGATGATCAGTTCAGCAGTTCATCCTCCGGTCTGGTGTACGCCGGAATAAGGAGAGGTGGGCTAATCAGGGATTATGCGGTGTTAACCGCTAAGCAATCAAGGTGAGCGACTATGTCAATGAACGATACGTATCAACCCATCAACTGCGATGATTATGACAACCTTGAACTCGCCTGCCAGCACCATCTGGTACTCACTATTGAGCTGAAAAACGGCGAAACACTTCAGGCGAAAGCCAGCGATCTGTTATCCCGGAAAAATGTGGAATACCTGATTGTGAATGAAAATAATCTCTCCCATGAGCTACGTCTGGACAGTATTGTCAGTTTCAGCCACCCGGAAATCGGTACTGTCACCATCAGCGAAAGCTGATCCCCCTGACATGGCAGCCTGCGGGCTGCCTTTCTGTCAGCCTTGCTTATCTTTCAAGCCTGCCCTGTCCAGTTCAGCCACCAGCAGTCTGCATCAGGCAGATCTTTCGGCTCCGCATATCGGGTGACAAACACTCCCGGCGCACAAACCGGCTCGTCGTTGTAAAACAGAACCGGCGTGGTTTCTCGCCGCCAGGGGGGTATACCACATTCCTGCCAGATCTTTTTCAGGCTTCGGCCACGATCCCGGCCGACAATATAGAGCTTGCCCGGTACGGTGAACCTGACCGATAACCGCTCATCTTCGGTCGGCAGGCGTAACTTTATCCCCTGTTCTGCCGCGGTTAAACAGCCCAGTCCGGCCGGTAAAATCAGAGGTGTCTGTCTGTCTGACCAGTGAAGGACGGTCTGGCGCTGCCCTTCTTTCACTCTGACCCACCACAGATGCTGATCGTAACGCCTCAGTTCCCCTTCTCCTAAGGTCAGACGCGGGTTGGCATCCTCTCGACTCAGGGCTATCTCCTGCCATAACCGGGCCAGGGCATCGCGTGAAGGCATGGGGGCACCGCAGTGCATCAGCCAGCGCCGTAGTATCGCCGCCCGCCTGACGGCACTGAATCCGGCTAATGGGCCGACAGGGATCGCCTTCTCATTAGTAATGAGGTTATCAAGTTCCGGACGCAATAATTCATCCAGCAGTGCTTCCTGCTCTCCGCACAGTTCCGCACTTCGGGTCACGGCGGCCGTAAAACGGGGCCAGCGCTGTTCAAGCTGAGGAAGGATCTTCAGACGCAGAAAATTACGGTCGTAGGCGGTATCCTGATTACTGTCGTCCTCCACCCAGTGTAACTGGTATTGAGCGGCATAAGCAGCCAGTTGCTGACGGGTGAAAGGAAGTAACGGTCTGAGTAATACCGCTGAGCCAAACCGGAGGACCGGCGGCATGGCTGACAACCCGGCTGGCCCGCTACCCCGTTTCAGCGCCAGCAATAAGGTTTCACATTGATCATCCTGATGATGCGCGGTGACCAGTGCTTCCCCGGGCTGCAGTAGCTCAGAAAATGCCGTATAGCGTGCCTCCCTGGCGGCGGCTTCGACTCCCCGGCCTTCCGTACACAGTGTCACCTTTCTGACCAGTAAAGGGATTGCCAGGTCGTCACAGACCTGCTGGCAATGCTGTTGCCAGTCATCGGCATACCGGCTGATACCATGATGGATATGTACCGCCCGCAGGGTAAGCCCTTTCGTCTGACGTAATCCGGCGAGCATATGGAGCAGTACCGCAGAGTCCATACCGCCACTGAAAGCCACCAGTAAGCGGTCATAGCCCTGCAGTGATAACGTTTCAGGTAACACTGTTGTCTGGCTCATAATCTATGATATTCACAGCAAAGAGAATAACCGGCACGTTAGCGGGAAAGATACCGGCATTCAAGTAGCAGAGAGAATAAACGGCTTTGACGACGGGTCGCTATTCCTGAACAGTATCATGCTGCCTGAACCCGGCCATCCGCGTCCCGGACCCAACAGAGCACAGCTTATGATAATCACGTGTCTGTCCTGCGCTATGCCCACGGGCTACGCCCCACGCCGGAATATCCGCGTCTATAACTGATACAGTTCGAGGGGTAATCCATCGGGGTCGGCGAAGAAGGTAAAGGACTTCCCGGTTAATTCATCCGTTCGGATCGGCTCACAGCTTACGCCTTGTTGTTCCAGTGCGATCACCGCTTGCCGGAGATTTTCAACACTGAAAGCCAGGTGACGCAAACCGGTGGCCTCCGGATAGTTCGGACGGGCAGGCGGTGACGGGAAAGAGAACAGCTCGATGGCATAGTGCCCCTCCAGTGCCAAATCGGCTTTCCAGGAGTCCCTGTCTGCGCGATAAGTCTCTTCGAGTAACGTCAGCCCCAGCACTGTGCAGTAAAAATGCCGGCTCTTCTGATAATCTGAAGCGATAATCGCTATATGATGAATTCCTTTAAGTCCCGGCAGCATTTTTTCTCCGCGAAGTCAGGGATGTTGCCACTCTACGCTAACCGACTTATTCCCCCGGAACAAGGTCCCCTGAATGGCAGGTATAAAAAAAGGCCGCCCGCAGGCGACCTTCACTGTCATCGATGATGATCAGGCATAACCGTAATTCATTAAACGCTGATAACGGCGGTTAAGCAGTTCATCTCCGGTTAATGCGTCCAGTTCTGCCAGGTCTGCCAGCAGTTGCTGTTTCAGAGACTGTGCCATCGTTTCCGGATGACGGTGTGCGCCGCCCAGAGGTTCAGGGATCACGGTATCTATCAGTTCCAGCTCTTTCAGGCGCGAGGCGATAATACCCATCGCATCAGCAGCCAGAGGCGCTTTATCTGCACTCTTCCACAAAATGGAGGCACAGCCTTCAGGAGAGATAACAGAATAGGTGCTGTATTGCAGCATATTCACTTTATCACCCACCCCGATAGCCAGAGCGCCCCCTGAGCCACCTTCACCAATGACGGTACAGATAACAGGGACAGTCAGACCGGACATTTCACGTAAGTTACGTGCAATCGCCTCTGACTGACCACGTTCTTCCGCACCCACGCCCGGATAAGCTCCCGGCGTATCGATAAAGGTCAGTACCGGCATTTTAAAACGCTCGGCCATTTCCATCAGGCGCAGTGCCTTACGGTAACCTTCCGGTGCCGGCATCCCAAAGTTACGACGAATTTTTTCTTTGGTTTCACGTCCTTTCTGATGACCAATAATCATCACCGGACGCCCTTCTAACCGGGCAATTCCGCCAACGATAGCTTTATCATCGGCATAAGCACGGTCTCCGGCCAGTTCATCAAAATCTTCAAAGGCATGACGAATATAATCCAGGGTATAAGGACGCATAGGATGACGGGCAAGCTGTGCCACCTGCCAGGCTCCCAGGTCAGAGAAAATTTTGCGTGTCAGTTCTACGCTTTTCTCACGCAGACGCTGAATTTCCTCGTCCAGATTAATATCATGTTTTTCATCCTGACGACCAATGGATTTCAGCGAATCAATTTTCGCTTCAAGTTCTGCAATTGGTTGTTCAAAATCCAGGTAATTAAGACTCATAATGTTCCTGTTTTAGTCAAACTCCAGTTCCACCTGCTCCGACCCTATCAATAAACGCAAATCGTTGAGCAGACGATCACTGGGCGAGATTCGCCACGATGCACCAAAGCGCAACCTTGCCCGAGCATCCTCTCTCTGATAGTAGAGATGTACCGGAATGGTCCCCGAACGGTACGGTTCCAGGGACTGACGGAGACGGTTTAAAAGCTGGTCATCAATTTGCCTGTCCGTCAGCGAGATAGCAAGACCGCGTGCATACTTTTCACGCGCTTCATCGATATCCATAATTTCCCTGGCGGTCATTTTAAGCCCGCCACTGAAATCATCAAAGCTGACCTGTCCGCTGACGATCAGAATACGATCTTTTTCCAGCAAATGCTGGTATTTATCAAGGGCATCAGTAAACAGCATAACCTCCAGACGCCCTGAGCGGTCATCCAGAGTACAGATGCCAATACGGTTACCACGCTTGGTCACCATAACACGCGCTGCCAAAACCAACCCGGCAGCAACGGTTATCTTACCACGATCTGTCGGGTGCATATCTTTAAGACGTGTTCCCCCGGCATATCGCTCAATTTCTTTCAGATATTGAGTGATCGGATGGCCGGTCAGATACAGTCCCAGCGTCTCCCGCTCACCATCCAGACGAACCTGTTCCGGCCACGGCATGACGCTGGCATACGACTGTTCGACCTGCTCCGGCTCATCGGCCAGCACACCGAACATATCCGCCTGGCCGATTGCCTCAGCTTTAGCATGCTGATCGGCGGCCTTAAGCGCATCGTTCAGCGAACTCATCAATGCAGCCCGGTGAGGCCCTAACCGATCAAAGGCCCCGGACATTATCAGTTTTTCCATCACCCGGCGATTTATTTTTTTAATATCGGTTCTGGCGCAGAGATCAAACAGCTCCCTGAAATACCCGCCATTGTTTCTTGCTTCAAGGATGGCTTCTATCGGACCTTCGCCGACACCTTTGATAGCACCGATACCATAAACTATCTCGCCTTCATCATTCACATGGAACGGATACAGGCCGGAGTTGATATCCGGAGGTAACACTTTCAGCCCCATTCGCCAGCACTCATCCACCAGCCCGACGACTTTCTCTGTGTTATCCATATCCGCCGTCATTACCGCCGCCATAAATTCCGCCGGGTAATGTGCTTTCAGCCACAGGGTTTGATAGGAAACCAGCGCGTAAGCTGCGGAGTGGGATTTGTTAAATCCATACCCGGCAAATTTCTCTACCAGGTCAAAGATTTTCATCGACAGTTCGCCGTCGATACCCATACTCTCTGCGCCATCACGGAATACCGAGCGCTGCTTGGCCATCTCTTCCGGTTTCTTTTTCCCCATGGCACGGCGCAGCATATCTGCCCCGCCCAGGGTATAACCCGCCAGCACCTGGGCTATCTGCATAACCTGTTCCTGGTAGAGGATAATACCATAGGTCGGCTCAAGCACCGGTTGCAGTGATTCATGTTGCCACTGAATATCCGGATAGGAAATGGCCTCACGCCCGTGCTTACGGTCGATAAAGTTATCTACCATTCCGGACTGCAACGGCCCCGGACGGAACAATGCCACCAGGGCTATCATATCTTCGAAGCAGTCAGGCTTCAGGCGTTTAATCAGGTCTTTCATACCGCGGGATTCAAGCTGGAATACCGCGGTGGTTTCCGCCCGCTGCAGCATGTCGAAACTTTTCTTATCTTCCAGCGGGATAGACGCAATATCGATAGGCGGTTCGCCTTGCTTTTCCCGCCGGGCATTGATCATCTCTAATGCCCAGTTAATGATAGTCAGGGTACGCAGGCCGAGGAAGTCGAACTTCACCAGCCCTGCATATTCGACATCATTTTTATCAAACTGAGTGACCGGATGCTGACCCAGCTCATCGCAGTACAGCGGGGCAAAGTCAGTAATTTTGGTCGGTGCGATAACCACGCCTCCGGCATGTTTACCGGCATTACGGGTCACCCCTTCCAGCTTACGGGCCATATCGATAAGGGCTTTCACTTCCTCATCGGCTTCATAAATTTCAGGAAGCTGCGGCTCTGCTGCAAACGCTTTTTCCAGGGTCATGCCGGGATCGGGCGGCACCAGTTTGGAAATGCGGTCAACAAAACCGTAAGGATGTCCCAATACACGTCCGACATCACGAATAACCGCTTTCGCCGCCATCGTACCGAAGGTGATGATCTGTGAAACGGCTTCACGGCCGTACATCTCGGCCACGTGATCGATGACCAGGTCCCTCTTTTCCATGCAGAAATCGACGTCAAAGTCAGGCATAGAAACACGTTCGGGGTTCAGGAAACGTTCGAACAGCAGGTCAAATTCCAGCGGATCGAGGTCCGTAATTTTCAGTGCATAAGCGACTAAGGAGCCGGCACCGGATCCCCTGCCAGGCCCCACAGGCACGCCGTTATCCTTGGACCACTGGATAAACTCCATCACTATCAGGAAGTATCCGGGGAATCCCATCTGGTTGATAACGTCGAGCTCTATCTGCAGACGTTCATCATAGGCCGGGCGCTTTGCCTTACGTACTTCCGGGTCCGGAAACAGGAACTCCAGTCGCTCTTCCAGCCCCTGGCGGGAACTGGCAACCAGGAAATCCTCTGTGCTCATATCCCCTGTCGGGAATTGCGGCAGAAAATATTCCCCCAGACGCACCGTGACATTACAGCGACGAGCAATCTCGACACTGTTCTCCAGAGCTTCGGGAATATCGGAGAACAATTCACACATTTCGTCTTCAGTACGCAAATATTGCTGCGCGCTGTACAGGCGGGGACGCTTAGGATCGTCCAGTGTGTAACCATCGTGAATAGCGACACGGATTTCATGCGCATCAAAATCGGTTTCACTCAGAAAGCAGACATCATTCGTGGCAACAACAGGAATATCCTGTTCCCGGGCTAATTCAATCGCCCGATGCAGATATTCTTCTTCATCAGGACGACCGGTGCGATGTAACTCGAGATAATAACGGTCAGGGAAATACTGCTGATAGAATGCGAGGCACTCGTGGACTAACGCATTGTTACCGCGCAGCAGGCTGCGGCCAACATCGCCTTTACGCCCGCCGGAAAGCAGAATCAAACCTTCGCTCAGTTCAGTCAGCCAGTCGCGATCAATGGTCGGCCCCTGCAGGCCGTATCCCCGTTGATAGGCTTTAGAGATCAGTAAGGTCAGGTTCTGATAACCGGTATTATCACTGGCCAGAACGGTCAGGAAGGTGAGCTCATCCCCCATAAGATCACTGGCAACGCGGAAGTCTGCGCCGATAATCGGTTTTATACCGGCGCCATGCGCTGAACCGTAAAATTTCACCAGCCCGCAAAGGTTAGTGAAATCAGTGATGGCCAGCGCCGGCATATTCAGTGAAGCGGCTTTTTTGACCAACGCCCCCGTCTTCGCCAGTCCATCGATCATGGAATAGTCGCTATGTACGTGCAGATGAATAAAACGGGGTTCAGCCATAAGGGTTCCGGGATTACGATGTAAACTGTCTGAGTGTTATTTTCCGGCAACCGGGGTGGTATCTGTCACTCGCCGGACCGGGGCAAAACTGCGACGATGGAAAGGTGTTGCACCTAATAGCGCCAGTTTTTCCAGGTGGTAAGGTGTCGGGTAGCCTTTATGCTTAGCAAAGCCATATTCCGGAAATAACGTGTCCAGCTCTGCCATTTCCTGGTCACGGGTTACTTTAGCCAGGATAGACGCGGCACTGATTTCTGCCACCAGGCTATCCCCTTTTACCACCGACTGCGCTGCCATCGGTAACGCGGGACAACGGTTACCATCAATCAGCACCATATCAGGCCGGACACTCAGTCCGGCAACAGCGCGCTGCATCGCCAGCATGGTTGCATGCAGGATATTCAGCTGGTCTATCTCTTCAGGCTCAGCCCGTCCGAGACTCCAGCATAACGCTTTCTCTTTAATTTCGTCGTACAACGCTAAGCGGCGCTTTTCGGTCAGTTTCTTGGAATCTGCCAGCCCCTGAATGGGCTGTTCGGGATCCAGAATAACCGCAGCGGTCACCACGGCACCGACCAGCGGCCCGCGCCCGACTTCATCCACACCGGCAATACAGTGTGCCAGCGGGTAGATAAAAGAACTCATTGTGTTAACTCCAGCACAGCCTGTGCTGCCTGTTCATCCGCGTTCCAGCGGATCTGTTGATGCATTTCAGCAAACGTTTCCAGCAGTGCCGTTCTCTCCGGCCCCTGATGAAGCAGCGGATCCAGTGCCCGGGCAAGCAGCTCAGGCTGACATTCATCCTGTAGCAATTCCCGCACCAGTTCTTTTCCGGCTAACAGATTCGGTAACGATACCCATTCTGTTTTTACCAGTCGCTTCGCCAGCCAGAAAGTGAAAGGTTTCATACGATACCCCACTACCATCGGACATTTCGCCAGCATGCACTCGAGGGCTGCGGTTCCGGAGGCCAGGATAGCCGCATCACTGGCTATCATGACATCACGAGCTTGCCCATCCGTCAGGTGTAATACCAGTTCAGGTGCGACCTCAGCTTTAATCGCTTCAAACTGCGCGCGACGACGGGTATTGACCATCGGAACTACGATTTCCAGTGCCGGATAGGTCTGCCGCAGTAATTGCGCAGCTTTCAGGAAATCGGCACTCAGCATCTCAACTTCGGCTTTTCTGCTGCCCGGTAATAATGCAAGGCAGAGGGCATCAGGAGAGAGGGACAGGCGTGCCCGGGCCGCGTGTTTATCAGGTTGCAGAGGAATACTGTCGGCCATTGTATGGCCGATAAAACGGCACGGCACCTGAAATTTATCGTAGAAGGCTTTTTCAAAGGGCAGGAAGGCCAGTACCAGATCGGTGTTACGACCAATTTTAAATACCCGCTTCTGCCGCCATGCCCAGACTGACGGGCTGACATAATGAATGGTCCGGATACCTGCGCGTTTCAGGCGTCCTTCCAGCGGAATATTGAAATCCGGCGCATCGATTCCGACAAAGACATCCGGCCGGAGCGCAGTGAGTCGTTGGGTCAGATCCCGGCGGATTTTCAGCAAACGGGGAAGACGGCCAAGGACTTCAACAATCCCCATCACCGCCAGTTCTTCCATCTCATACCATGCTTCACAACCTTCCGCCTGCATCAGGGGGCCGGCAACACCCACAAAGCGGATATCAGGATGTTTTGCTTTAAGAGCCCGGATAAGGCCTGCACCAAGAATATCGCCGGAGGTTTCTCCGGCGATAAGTGCAACAGTCAGTGGACGCATCGCCATTCGTTACCGGATAAGCCCACGGGTAGAACGGGCGAAGAAATCATAGAAAGGCCGGACTTCAGCATGAGCTTGCGCCAGGGCTTCAATCTCTGGCTTCACTTCATCCAGGGTTTTACCACTGCGATACAGAAGCTTATAAGCATTACGGATGGCATGCAGCGCTTCTTTACTGAAACCACGGCGTTTCAGACCTTCAATATTAATACCGAACGGTGTGGCGTGATTCCCCTGAGCAATAACATAAGGAGGAACGTCCTGAGCCACCCCGGAACAACCGCCGACCATGACATGAGCACCGATGGTGCACCACTGATGGACTGCCGTCATCCCGCCAATAATCGCAAAGTCATCAACCGTCACATGACCGGCCAGGGTTGCATTATTCGCAAAGATACAGCGGTTACCAATCTGACAGTCATGGGCAATATGAGTATTCACCATCAGCAGATTATCACTGCCGACAACCGTCACACCGCCACCCTGAGCCGTTCCGCGATGAATGGTCACACTCTCACGAATACGGTTGCGATCGCCGATGACAACACGGGTCTCTTCTTTCGCGTATTTCAGATCCTGGTTCACTTCACCGATAGAAGCAAACTGGTAGATCTCGTTCTCTTTACCAATGCGCGTATGTCCGTTAATGACAATATGAGAGTTCAGGACAGTGCCTTCACCAATCTCAACATTGGGGCCGATGACGCAGAACGGTCCGATACGGACTCCGGGTCCGATAATTGCGCCCTCTTCAATGACAGAAGAGGGGTGGATGCTGGCGGTTTTATCAATCACGTTATGACTCCCGGCTACGGGCACACATCATTGTTGCTTCACAAACAACTTTGCCATCGACTGTAGCAACACCGCTGAAACGCGTCAAACCACGACGGGTTTTTTCAAAAGTCACTTCCATCACCATCTGGTCTCCCGGAACGACAGGACGTTTGAAACGTGCACTATCAATCCCTGCGAAGTAGTACAGCTCGCCGGGTTCCAGTTTACCTACGCTTTTAAACGCCAGGATGCCGGTAGCCTGAGCCATCGCTTCCAGGATTAACACACCAGGAAAAATCGGTTTACCCGGGAAATGCCCCTGAAAGAAAGGCTCATTCACAGTCACGTTTTTAACGGCCCGCAAATATTTGTGTGGTTCAAAATCCAGAACACGATCAACCAGTAAAAACGGATAGCGGTGTGGCAGCAGTTCCAGAATCTCTTCAATTTGCAGAGTATGTATTTCAGTAGTCAAAATACTCTTCCTGTCCTAAAAATCTGTTATCAATAATAACACGACCTGCATGATCAATTGATACATCGCAGGTCGCAAATATAAAAGTGTCGGATCAGCACGAAGAGCCATGGAACCGGATGTACTGCTCCGGGATATTCCGTGACTCTTACCGGTTAAGTTATGGTTAGTTATCTTTACCGGTTTTACGCTCGATAGCTTTCAGGCGTTTGTTCATATCATCGATATTCATGACCAGGGCCGCGGTCTTACGCCAGGCTTTGTTTGCCTGCAACGGTATCCCTGAAGAATAGACCCCCGGTTCAGTGATAGGCCGCATGACCATCCCCATTCCGGTGACCGTTACTTTATCACAAATTTCCATATGACCATTGATTACACTGGCGCCACCAATCATGCAGTAACGGCCAATTTTCAGGCTTCCCGCCATAATCACACCACCGGCAACTGCCGTATTGTCGCCAATTATGACATTGTGCGCAATCTGACATTGGTTATCGATGATAACTCCGTTACCGATTTGGGTATTATCCAGCGCCCCGCGGTCGATAGTCGTACAGGCACCAATCTCTACCCGGTCACCGATAACCACCGAACCAAGTTGCGGTATCTTCACCCAATTGCCGCGATCATTGGCATAACCGAAGCCATCAGCTCCGATCACCGTCCCTGACTGCACCAGACAATTTTCGCCGATAACCACTTCATGATAAACAGAAACGTTAGCCCACAGCCGGGTACCCGCTCCAATCCGCGTTTTTTTACCGACAAAACAACCCGCCCCTATCACGACGTTATCACCCAGTTCTGCACCGGATTCGATAACAGCATTCGCCCCGATAGCCACATTAGCACCCAGCCGGGCCTGTGGAGAGACAACCGCACCCGGGCCGATATTCTCGGCAGGCGATGGGGTCGTATCCAGAAGCTGCGCCATACGCGCATAGGTCAGATAAGGGTCTTTCACAACCAGTGCTGCACTTTGGCACCACTCCAGATCCGCTTCCGTCAGCACCACAGCATCGGCTTTACAATGCGCAAGCTGCTCGCGGTAACGACTGTTGGCCAGGAAAGTTATTTTTCCGCTTGTTGCGGATTGCATAGAAGCAATGCCGGAGATGGCAATATCGCCATCTCCGTGCAATTCTGCATCTAACTGCTGCGCTAAATCAGCCAGTCGAATAGATGACATCAATTATTTAACCTGTTTCAACACGTCAGCAGTAATGTCTTTCGCATCCGCAGCATACGCCACAGCGTTAGAGTCGATCACAACATCATAACCTTCACTGCTGGCGACTTTTTTCACTGCATCCTGAATACGGCTCAGTAATTTATTACGCTCTTCAGACTGACGGCGATTATTGTCCTGTTCAAAAGCCTGGGCTTTTTCAGAAAAACTTTCGCGCTGAGTCATCAGTTCTTTTTCGGTACGGGCACGATCGCTCGCTTTCATCGTAGAAGCATTACGTTGAAAGTTCTGCATCTGTGCCTGAAGCGCGCGTTCCTGAGTCTGCAAATCAGTTGCACGACCCTTGAACTCATTTTGCAGCTGGCGGGCAACTGCAGCACGCTGAGGCATTTGCTGAAAAATGCTGGACACATTGACGACTGCAATTTTGTCAGCGGCCTGCGCAGCCACAGAAGAAGCAGCCAGAGCGAGACCAAGACCTGCGGCACATAACAACTTTTTCACTATAAACTCCTTACCATCACCGTTTGTGTCTTAAAGACACTGTTTTTGCAAACAACAGCGGTGTTAAACACCCCTGTTGTGCAATTTTTTAACATGCTACGGGTAACGCGTTAAAACGTATTACCGATGTTGAACTGGAACTGCTCTGCCTTGTCGCCGGAATATTTCTTGATTGGCTGGGCATATGAGAACACCAATGGTCCCAGAGGCGACATCCATTGCAGTGAAACACCACTGGAAACACGGATATTGCCAGGCTTGCTGTAGTCAGGGACACCTAATGCTTCTGTTTCTGACGTATTCTGCCAGTCAGTATCCCATACCGAGCCTGCATCAACAAACAGGGACGTACGCAGAGAATTCGCATATTTCTCACTGACGAACGGCGTTGGCGTAATCAGCTCCAGGCTGGCTACTGCCATTGCATTACCACCGACGGCATCATCAGACTTACAATATTGCGAAGTACTGGTTCCGCAGTTTGAATCGGTACCATAATTTCTATAGATTGCTTTCGGCCCGATAGTATTCGAGCGGAAGCCACGGACGGTGCTTGACCCCCCGGCATAGAAGTTTTCATAGAACGGCATTTCTTTACCGCCCAGACCATCGCCATAACCCAGACGACCTCTGCCTAATAACACCCAGGTACGGTCATTGTTTAGCGGCACGTACTGCTGGGAGTCCAGCGTCATTTTGTAGTACTCGTTATCTGAACCCGGAATAGTGATTTTACCGTTCAGGTTGGTCCGGTTACCGTCGGTCGGGAAGAATCCGCGATCCAGGGTGTTATAGGTCCAGCCATAGTTAAAGGTGAAATCGTCCGAGGAGTAATTACTGTCATCATTATCCCATGACAGATGTTTACCCATGGAGTCGAAATAACGCCACATCGCTATCTGAGGCTGCATGTCAGACAGGTCATTGTGCACATAACCTAAACCAACACGAAGGGTATTATTCTCATTTACCGGGAAGCCCAGTGTACCGTCTGTACCGTAGCTGCGATTCGTATAATCGGACAGGTCGGCATCATCAGCCTTAAAGTCGTTATAGAACACACGTCCGCCGAGGCTAACGCCATCCACGGTGAAGTACGGGTCCGTCATCGACAGTTCGGCGTAGGTCTGGTAATCGTTTTTGGTACCACTGATACCAACCGTATTACCGGTACCCATCCAGTTATCCTGGGTAACGCCAACCTGGAAGCTGACACCACTTTCCGTACCGTAGCCGACACCGATATTAAACGTACCGGTATTACGCTCTTTGACGTTATAAATGACATCGACCTGATCCGGTGAGCCCGGAACACGCTGAGTATCGACATCAACGCTATCAAAATAACCGGTACGGTTCAGACGATCTTTGCCCTGTTCGACCAGATTACTGCCCAGCCACGCGCCTTCCATCTGACGCATTTCACGGCGCAGCACAGAATCTTTGGACGTATCATTGCCGCGGAAAATAATTTTGCGAACATAATAACGATTGCCGGCATCCACACTAACGTGCAGTTTAACCGTCTTATCTTTATCGTTAATTTCCGGTTGGGTCATTACCCGCGGATACGCATAGCCATAGTTACCTAACAGCTTTTTAATGCTGTCTTCGATAGCCGTCACCTTCGCACCGCTGTATAACTCACCCGGCGGGATCTTCGCCAGATTTTCGATCTCTGCAGAATGCCCGGCCATATCACCGTTTACTACCACACCGGCTATCTTGTACTGACTGCCTTCGGTAATGTTAACCGTAATATAAATGCCTTTTTTGTCCGGCGTCAGGCTGACCTGCGTCGAATCAATGTTAAAGCGGGCATAACCGCGATCCAGATAGAAACTCCGTAACGTCTCAAGGTCTCCGGCCAGTTTCTGTTTCTGATACTTACGATCAGCAACCACGTTCCACCAGGGCACTTCATCCCGTAACTGGAAGTGGGAAAGCAGCTCATCAGAACTGAAGGCTTTATTACCAACAATGTTAATTTGCTGAATTTTTGCCGATACGCCTTCCGTAAAGACCAGTTTCAGGTCCACACGGTTTCGGGGCAGAGGCGTAACAATCGCTTTCACACTGGCGGAGTATTTACCCACGCTGTAGTAGAAATCTTCCAGGCCCTTTTCGATTGAGGAGATGGTCGTACGATCAAGCGCATCACCGACACGCACCCCGGAGGCTTCCAGGTTCTGTTTCAGCTGATCGTCTTTTACCGATTTATTTCCTGAGAAAGTAATACTGGCAATCGTCGGACGTTCTTTCACCTTAACAATCAGGTCACCGCCTTCACGCAGTACCTGAACGTCGTCGAAATTACCGGTGGCAAACAGTGAACGGATAGTATTACTGATATCTTCATCATTCACCGTATCGCCAACACGAACAGGCATGCTAAGCAAGGCCGCCCCGACGGCAACTCGCTGCAGCCCTTCGAAATGAATATCTTTCACCACGAAATTGTCTGCACCGTACACGGTGGCGCTGCTAAACAGCAGCGACGCTATGAGCAACTTTTTCATCGCCATCGTTATTATGCGTGTTCCTAACACATCCCCGTTCGCAGAATTCCGTTATCTACAAACGTGAGAAATCATTGAAAAGTGCAAGCCCCATTAATAACACCAGCGCAATAGAGCCAATGCGATAACTGAAGTCCTGAACTCGCTCAGACACTGATCCACCTTTGATCTTCTCAATCAACAGGAAAAGCAAATGCCCACCATCTAACACCGGTAACGGGACAAGATTGATTATCCCCAGATTGACACTAATCAACGCCAAAAACATCAAATAGTATATCACTCCGTATTCAGCCGATATCCCTGCGCCCTGCGCTATAGAAATCGGCCCACTGAGATTTTTCAGCTTAATATCACCGGTTACTAATTTCCCCAGCATTGACGCTGTCAGTTTCACTAGCTGCCAGGTTTTTACACCTGCTTCGCCGATGGCAACGACAGGGCCATATTGCCGTAAGGTTTTATATTGATCAGGAAGCGGTTGAACGCGGGGGATAACCCCGGCGAATCCCTCTTCTTTCTGACCGACTGTTTTCACCGACGGTGTCAGCGTTAATGTCCGGATATCCCCTTCACGCTCAACGTCCAACGTTAAAGGTTTCCCGGGATTATCTCTGACCCCGGCCACAAACATTTGCCAGTTCACAGCGGGTTCACCGTCGACTTTAACGATCCTGTCTCCGGCTTGCAAACCTGCCAGTGCCGCAGGTGAACTTTTTTGCACTTCTGCAAGCGTGGTTTCAATCACCGGGCCTTTAGGGACAATCCCTAAAGATAACACGGGATCCTGCTTTTCCGGGTCAAAGACCCAGTGATGCAAGTCCAGGTGTTTCTCCACGGTCACTGATTGTCCGAAAGTTTCAAGGGTAATATTGACGCCACTGTCGCCTATTTTCCCCATCAATGCCATACGAACAGCATCCCAGTCAGGCGTTTCGATACCATCAATCGCTTTAAGTTCCATTCCGGGCTGAATTTGCGCTTGCTGAGCAATCGAATTGTTGATTATTTCGCCGGTTACTGGCTTTATGCCAGGGACACCATGCATAAAAACCAGCCAGTAGGCAAACAACGCGAAAATAAAGTTAGCGACAGGACCAGCAGCCACAATAGCCGCTCGCTGAGAGAGGGTTTTCCGGGTAAATGCTTCATGCAGCCTGGCCGCAGGAACCTCCCCTGCCCGCTCATCCAGCATTTTGACATATCCACCCAGAGGGATTAATGCGAGTACATACTCCGTGCCCTGTTTGTCTTTTTTACGCCACAAGGCAGGCCCGAAGCCGATAGAGAAACGCTCGACCCAGACCCCGCAACGACGTGCGACCCAAAAATGGCCGAATTCGTGGACGGTAATCAAAATCCCCAGTGCCACTACGAATGCGCCAAGACTCCAGAGTATGCTGCCCATCACGACACATCCTTAAGCTACATGGAAAACCAAAAGCAATAAACAGGCAAAAACAGGGATCGCGGCGGTCAGGCTGTCGATTCTGTCAAGGATACCGCCATGCCCGGGAATAAGGTTACCGCTGTCTTTAATACCGGCTTCACGCTTGAACATGCTTTCGGTCAGATCACCCAGCACAGAAGCCAGCGTAGCAATAATCGCGCAAATCAGCAAAGTACGACTGTCCACCGTCAAGGGTGCCAGCAGGGAAAATACCCACGCAATAATCGCAGAAGAAATCAGGCCACCGGCAAAACCTTCCCAGGTTTTGCCCGGAGAAACTTTCGGGGCCAGTTTGTGACGGCCGAAGAGTTTACCGAACATATAAGCCCCGGAATCCGCCCCCCACACCAGCAACATAACAAACAGCAGCCACCAGGCCCCGGCAAAGTGATCACTGTTATAGTGATACTGGCGCAGCGCTATCATTCCCCAAAAGAAAGGCACCAGCGTCAGTGCGCCAAAGGCCAGACGGAGGAAGCGGGATTGACGCCAAAGAGAGGCAGATGCCGGATAAAACAGAACCAGCAACAGAGCCACTGTCCACCAGCTCAGGGAAACCCATAAGGAGAGTGCCACCGGAGGTTGATGAATATCACTCTGGTAAGACGGCAGAGAAAATATCATCAAGGAAAGGAGCAGACCAAAAAGTACGGCAACCCATACCCGTTGGCCGGTTTGCATAAACCCTGCAAACTGCCCCCATTCCCAGGCGGCCAGCATGCAGATAACCAGAACGATAATTTTGAAACCGATCGGCGGTAACCAAAATAATGCAATGATTACCAGCGGTATCAGTATCATCGCGGTAATCAAACGTGACTTTAACAAAGGTTACCCCCGGTCCATTTATTCGCCATCGGGTGCTGCGCCACCAAACCGGCGCTCTCGTTGAGAGAAGGCATCCAGCGCACCCTGAAATACTTGTTCATCGAAATCGGGCCAGAGAACATCACTAAAGTAAAACTCTGCATAAGCAACCTGCCACAACAGAAAATTACTGATCCGATGTTCTCCCCCAGTCCTTATCACTAAATCAACCGGAGACAGATGACATAAGCAGAGCTGCTCTCCCAGCATTTCTTCCGTGATATCTTCAGGGCATAATTGCCCCTGCTGTACTTTACTCGCCAGTTGCCGGACACCATCAATGATATCCCAGCGGCCGCCATAGTTTGCAGCAATATTTAACGTCAAACCGGTATTCTGAGCTGTCAGAGACTCCGCACTACGGATACGCTCCTGAATACGCGGACTAAAACGTTGTACATCACCGATGATTTTCAGACGAACGTTGTTTTTATGCAGGCTTTTCACTTCGCTGTCGAGCGCCCAGACGAAGAGTTCCATCAGTGCAGAAACCTCCTGTTCAGGACGATTCCAGTTTTCACTACTGAATGCATACAGGGTCAGAGCTTCCATCTCACAGGTGACAGCGAATTTTACCGCACGCCTGACAGCCTTAGCTCCGGCCCTGTGTCCCGATATACGTAACTTTCCCTGGTTTTTCGCCCAGCGCCCGTTACCATCCATGATGATAGCAACGTGCCGCGGCAGCGCCCTGTATGTGTCAGGAGTGTTTTGTTGATATTGGGACGACATAATGCGTATTAAATTCCTTTCATCAGAGAGCCAGATATCTCTGAATACTTTCTGCTCGCAAAAATCTTTCACCAGTGAGGCCGGTAAAAGCCCCTGCACACCTCTGAAATATCAGCATGCGACTATACCATTTTCGCCTGATTCGGACAAATAGCAGCTTAACAAACCCGCTATTGCAACGTCGCCAGCAGATCGCCCGTGATCCGGCGAGTCTGCTCGTCAATCTCCATGACCGACTCCACGCTATCCGGTTCCGCAAACTGTACAGTTTCCAGTACCTGATGGTTGAGTGCAGCAATATCCGTAAAGCGGATACGCCCGTTAAGAAATGCCTCAACCGCTATCTCATTAGCTGCATTCAGTGCAGTGGTCGCCGCCTGCCCTGCAGCACAGGCGTCTATTGCCAGCTTCAGGCAAGGATAACGTTGGTAGTCCGGCGCCAGGAATGTCAGGGCTCCGAGCCTGGTAAAATCCAGGGGCTTCACCGAGGCTGGTATTCTGTCGGGCCATGCCATGGAATGAGCGATGGGTGTACGCATATCAGGAGAGCCTAACTGGGCCAGTACGCTGCCATCACAATAGCGCACCATTGAGTGGATAACGGACTGCGGGTGGATCACCACTTCCATTTGCGAATCAGTCGCGTTAAATAGCCAGCGAGCTTCAATGTATTCAAGACCTTTATTCATCATAGTGGCCGAATCAACCGATATTTTTCTTCCCATTGACCAGTTCGGGTGGGCACACGCTTGCGCCGGTGTCATTGAGGAGAGTCCGGTCAGCGGCACATCCCGAAAAGGGCCGCCGGAGCCGGTCAGAATAACGGAATCAACGCCACTATTACGCAGATCAGCGTACCCTAATTGCTGTTGTATAACAGCAGGCAAACTCTGAAAAATGGCATTATGTTCACTGTCGACAGGCATCAGACAAGCCCCGGAACGCCGGACCTCCTCCATAAACAGTCCGCCACAGGTCACCAACGATTCTTTATTCGCCAGCAGTACCCTTTTACCTGCACGTATGGCCGAAAGTGTGGGTAACAAGCCGGAGGCACCGACAATGGCTGCCATCACGTGATCCACTTCCGGTAATGCGGCCAGTTCACAGGCGGCCTGAACGCCGGAGAGCACTTCAGTATCAACCTTCAATGCTTTCAGTCGTTCACGCAATTCACTGGCAGCGGCTTCCGTCGCCATTGCGGCGTAAGCGGGCCTGAATTCACTGCACTGGGTCGCCATTAACGCGGCGTTATTTCCCGCGACAAGAGCAGTCACCTGGTATTGTTCAGGGTTTTCCCGCACCACAGACAACGTACTGGTTCCGATAGAGCCAGTTGACCCGAGTAACGTCAGACGTTTCATCAATATGTCCATCAAAAATTAAGGGGGTAAAAATATGACTTTGGGCAGAGCGCTTAGCAATGTAAAACGCCGCGAAAGAAAGCCATAGACTATGTCTTTCTCCGCGGCGTTTTACCGGTAGCTGCACTGAGATTAAAACTCCATTAACTCCGTTTCTTTCTCAGTTAATGCGGCATCTACTTTTTTGATTGAAGCATCGGTCATCTTCTGGATTTCATCCTGTGCACGACGCTCATCATCTTCACTGATTTCTTTGTCTTTCAGTAATGCTTTGACTTTATCGTTCGCATCACGACGGACATTACGTACAGACACACGTCCCTGCTCTGCTTCACCGCGAACGATTTTAATCAGATCTTTACGGCGCTCTTCCGTCAGAGGAGGCAGAGGAACACGAATATCCGTACCGGCTGAACTCGGGTTTAAACCTAAGTCTGACGCCATGATGGCTTTTTCTACGGCAGGACCTAAAGAACGATCAAACACATTGATTTTCAGTGTGCGTGAATCTTCAACAGTCACGTTAGCCAGCTGGCGTAAAGGTGTCGGAGTACCATAATATTCGACGACAATGCCATCCAGCAGTGTAGGAGAGGCACGTCCGGTACGCACTTTGCCTATTGTATTTTTAAAGGCTTCTACGCATTTTTCCATGCGTACTTCAGCATCTTTTTTAATATCGTTAATCACAATAAAAACCCTTGGATTCGTTTTGACCTGATGTTTCTGCTTCTGATTTGAGCAGAACGGGGCCTGTCATCATCAGCCAGACTTCGCCGATAACTCACCAGCGTTGGTCAGAATATACCTTATTTTAAATTATGCCGACAGGGATTACTGCCCTATCAGAGTGCCTTCTTTCTCACCCATCACTACGCGGCGTAATGCGCCTGGCTTATTCATATTAAACACGCGGATAGGTAAGTTATGGTCGCGAGCCAGAGTAAAGGCAGCAAGGTCCATCACCTTTAACTCCCGCTCAAGCACATCCTGATAGCTTAATTTTTCGTGTAGCGTGGCATCAGGATTGGTGACCGGGTCGGCAGAATAGACACCGTCAACTTTCGTGGCTTTCAATACCACATCCGCTTCGATTTCAATGCCGCGCAGACAGGCAGCAGAATCAGTGGTAAAGAACGGGTTACCGGTTCCGGCAGAGAAGATTACCACCCGGTTATTACGAAGCAGACTGATAGCTTCAGCCCAGCTGTAGTTATCACAGACGCCATTCAAAGGAATGGCCGACATCAGACGGGCATTCACATAGGCACGGTGCAATGCATCACGCATCGCCAGACCGTTCATCACTGTGGCTAACATCCCCATATGGTCACCAACAACACGGTTCATTCCGGCTTTTGCCAGTCCGGCACCCCGAAACAGGTTACCGCCGCCAATCACGACGCCGACCTGTATGCCTAACTCAACCAGCTCTTTCACTTCCTGCGCCATGCGGTCAAGAATGCTGGCATCAATGCCAAAACCTTCAGCACCCTGCAGGGCTTCTCCGCTCAGTTTCAGAAGGATACGTTGATATACCGGTTTTGCGTTGGTCGCCATGATCATTAATTCCTGGAGCATGAGTGAATAAAGAAGAGAGAAATCGCGTCTATAATCCGCTCTGTTTTCTCGAAATACTATAGGGATGAAGCTGAAAAATTGCCTGCCGGGGTCACATCAGCAGGCAAAAAAGAACCGCCGTTCTGGCGGTTCCTGCAGAGCATTAAGACTGTTTGGACATTGCTGCAACTTCAGCAGCAAAATCAGACTCAACTTTCTCGATACCTTCACCCACTTCGAAGCGGATAAAGTTAATGACGTCAGCGCCTTTTTCTTTCAGCAGCTGACCCACAGTTTTGGATGGATCCATAACAAAGTTCTGACCAGTCAGTGAAACTTCACCGGTGAACTTGTTCATGCGACCAGAAACCATTTTTTCTGCGATTTCACGCGGCTTACCAGACTGCATTGCGATGTCCAGCTGGATCTGGTGCTCACGAGCAACCACGTCCGCAGGAACATCTTCAGGCTTAACATATTCTGGCTTGCTTGCAGCGATGTGCATTGCAATGTGTTTAACCAGCTCTTCATCAGCACCGGTGGCAGAAACCAGAACACCGATACGTGCACCGTGCAGGTATGAACCTACAACGTCACCTTCCAGGCGGGCAACACGACGGATGTTGATGTTTTCACCGATTTTGGCAACCAGCGCAGTACGCTGCTCTTCAAATTTCGCTTTCAGGACATCAACGTCAGTGATTTTGTCAGCAACAGCTGCAGCCAGAACGTCCTGACCGAACGCCAGGAAGCCAGCATCTTTAGCAACGAAGTCAGTTTCGCAGTTCAGCTCAACGATGATCCCGGCGTTACCTTCAACGTGGGTCAGGATCACACCTTCAGCAGCAACGCGACCAGATTTCTTCGCCGCTTTTGCCTGACCATTTTTACGCATGTTGTCGATAGCCAGTTCGATGTCACCGTTAGCTTCAACCAGCGCTTTTTTACATTCCATCATGCCAGCGCCAGTACGCTCGCGCAGTTCTTTTACCAGAGCAGCGGTAATGTCAGCCATTCTTAAGTCCTCGGTTAACTGTGATCTGTTCATTCTTACCCGCAGGTAATTATAAACAGCATCATTTCGCAGGATATTTTACTTCGTCCAGCCGAACGGATTCAGGCTCAACGAATTTTAAAATAATAAAAGGGGCCTGAAGCGGCCCCTTGCAGATCACATCTGACGCTAAGGGCTCTTTGACAGAGCAGTCCTTATCAGACGTTTTCTAAAGACACTTCTTCAGCCTGTTCAGCCAGGTCCTGAGAACGACCTTCGCGGACAGCTGCTGCAGCTGCATTCAGGTACAGGCTTACTGCACGGATCGCATCGTCGTTACCAGGGATAACGAAATCAACGCCATCCGGATCAGAGTTAGTATCAACGATAGCAAATACCGGGATACCCAGGTTGTTTGCTTCTTTGATTGCGATGTGCTCGTGGTCAGCATCGATGACAAACAGAGCATCAGGCAGGCCGCCCATGTCTTTGATACCACCCAGGCTGTTTTCCAGCTTAGCCAGTTCACGGGTACGCATCAGAGCTTCTTTCTTGGTCAGTTTATCAAAAGTACCGTCCTGAGACTGAGATTCCAGATCTTTCAGACGTTTGATTGACTGACGAACAGTTTTCCAGTTAGTCAGCATACCACCTAACCAACGGTGGTTAACAAAGAACTGATCGCAGTTCAGCGCAGATTCTTTGATAGCTTCGCTTGCAGCGCGTTTGGTACCAACGAACAGGATCTTACCTTTACGGGAAGAGATCTTGCTTAACTCAGCCAGAGCGTCGTTAAACATTGGCACAGTCTGCTCAAGGTTGATGATGTGAACTTTGTTACGAGCACCAAAGATGAATGGTTTCATTTTTGGGTTCCAGTAACGGGTCTGGTGACCAAAGTGAACACCGGCCTTAAGCATATCGCGCATGGAAACAGTAGCCATGATTACCTCTAAAAATATATGTTGGGGTTGAGCCTCCATGTATCCCATACTACCGACCTGTATAAGGCACCCCGGAGTATGTGTCGATACATGTGTGTTTTGGTCAGTCTGTACCTGTCACGCAATGCGTAACGCTGTACACTGCCTTTTCACATAATGAGAATGAAACTTTCCGGCCCCCGCAAGGGTGAGCCTGGATTCGTCGGCGCGTTTTATACCACAAATCCCCCCTCAGCGGCAATCATTGTTACCGGCAACGGTTAAAATTTCTGCGCCCTGTACAAAACCCATGACGGGTGATTAACGTTGGCAGCGGTTTTGCTGACTGTTAACATAGCGCACGTATAAATTCTTTCGTTTGCCGGTACTGACTGGCTGCAACTGGACTGATTCAATGGCTATCTCAATTAAAACTCCTGAAGAAATCGAAAAAATGCGGGTCGCTGGCCGTCTGGCCGCTGAAGTGCTGGAAATGATCGCAGCCCATGTAAAGCCGGGTATTTCAACCGGAGAGCTGGACCGGATTTGCGCGGACTACATTACCGGTGAGCAACAGGCCGTTTCGGCTTGCCTCGGTTATCATGGTTTTCCTAAATCGGTATGCATTTCTATCAACGAAGTGGTGTGTCATGGTATCCCGAGCGATGACCGCATCCTGAAAGACGGTGATATCGTCAACATCGACGTCACGGTCATCAAAGATGAGTATCACGGTGATACTTCAAAAATGTTTATCGTCGGTAAACCGACCATCCTCGGCGAACGTCTGTGCCGCATCACCCAGGAAAGCCTTTACCTGGCATTAAAAATGGTTAAGCCTGGCATCCGGTTACGTACACTGGGGCGTGAAATTCAGAAGTTCGTTGAAGCCAATGACTTCTCGGTGGTCCGCGAGTATTGCGGTCATGGTATCGGTAAAGGATTCCATGAAGAACCTCAGGTTCTGCACTACGATGCCGATGACAGTGGCGTGGTCTTACAGAAAGGCATGACCTTTACCATCGAGCCGATGGTAAACGCCGGTGATTTCCGCATTCGCAGCATGAAAGATGGCTGGACGGTGAAAACCAAAGATCGCAGCTTGTCGGCTCAATATGAACATACTATTGTGGTGACAGATAATGGCTGTGAGATCCTGACCCTTCGCCAGGAAGAGACTATCCCTGCGGTACTGGTGAATGAAGGTTAAGACTGACATTTGACTCCCTGAAAGCCGGCAATTGCCGGCTTTTTTATCCAATGAGTAGTGATAATGCGAAGCCACCTGCCAGACGTAATCGACAAAAGTAGTACGGATGCCCCGCTGCATTGGCCCGATGATCAATTAACCCGTGAGACACTGAAATCCCGCCTGGATGTATTCCAGTCAGCCCTTGGGGATGCCTTTGATGCCGGTCAGCCTGTCAGTCAGCTTATAGATGCACGCACACGGTTTATCGATCACCTGCTGACCCGCCTCTGGCGTTTTTTCGGTTTCCATGGCGTCAAAGATACTGCGCTGGTCGCGGTCGGAGGTTATGGCCGCCAGGAGCTGCATCCGCTTTCTGACATTGATGTACTGATCCTCAGCCGCCATCCTTTGGATGAACAGGGTGCACACCGGGTCAGTGAGTTACTGACCCTGCTCTGGGATTTAAAACTGGAAGTCGGGCATAGCGTCAGAACACTGGAAGAGTGTCTGCTGGAAGGACTCTCTGACCTGACGGTGGCAACCAATCTGATAGAGTCACGCATGCTCACCGGGGATGTTTCTCTGTTCCTGGAATTACAAAAGAATATTTTCAGCGAAGGGTTCTGGCCATCCACTGACTTTTTCGCGGCCAAGACCGACGAGCAAAAGGCACGGCACCTTCGCTATCACGGCACCAGTTATAATCTGGAACCGGACATTAAAAGCAGTCCGGGCGGTCTGCGCGATATTCATACCCTGTTGTGGGTCGCCCATCGTCATTTCGGCGCCACCTCTCTGGATGAAATGGTAGATTTCGGGTTTCTCACCCCTGAAGAGCGCGATGAACTGAATCAGTGTCAGGATTTTTTATGGCGTATCCGCTTCGCCTTACATCTGACGCTGACGCGCTACGATAACCGTCTGCTCTTTGACCGACAGCTGGCAGTGGCACAGCGGCTGAATTATCAGGGCGAAGGGAATGAGCCGGTAGAGAAAATGATGAAAGATTTCTACCGCGTCACCCGCCACATCGGTGAGCTGAATGAAATGCTGCTGCAGCTATTTGATGAGGCTATTCTTGCCCTGCCCGCGACCGGGAAACCGCAACCTCTTGATAATGACTTTCAGCTGCGGGGCCATCTGATCGATGTTCGTGATGAAGAACTGTTTATAAAACAGCCGGCAGCCATTATCCGATTATTCAGCGAGATCGTTCGCAATAAAAATATTCACGGTATTTACTCCGCCACACTGCGCTTACTTCGGCACGCCTTGCAGTCTCTGGAATATTCCTTGTGTGACCTTCCGGAAGCACGGCAGCTGTTTATGGATATTTTACGCCATCCCGGCGCGGTCAGTCGTGCTTTAGTCCCGATGCACCATCACGGTGTACTGACAGCCTATTTACCTCAATGGAATCTGATTGTCGGTCAGATGCAGTTTGACCTGTTCCACGCTTATACGGTCGATGAGCACACACTGCGTGTATTACAAAAACTGGAGAGTTTTTCCAATGAACAACCCCGTGAAAAACATCCCCTCTGTGTGGATATCTGGCAGCGACTGATCCACCCGGAAATATTGTTAATCGCGGCACTGTTCCATGATATCGCTAAGGGACGCGGGGGCGACCACTCGATACTGGGTGCCGAAGATGTCATTGAATTTGCCAGGTTACACGGTCTGAATTCCCGTGATGCACAACTGATCTCCTGGCTGGTCAGGCACCATCTGCTGATGTCAGTCACCGCACAGCGCCGGGATATTCAGGACCCCGCGGTGATTCGGGAATTTGCCTTAGTGATGCAGAACGAAAAGCAGTTACGGTTGCTTATCTGTCTGACGGTCGCAGATATCTGTGCGACCAATGAAAGCCTCTGGAATAGCTGGAAACAGAGTCTGTTGCGGGAGCTTTACTTTGCCGCCGAGAAACAGCTCCACCGTGGAATGGACAGCAGTCCGGATTTACGGGAACGCGTCCGCCATAACCGTCTGCAGGCGCTGGCCCTGCTGCGTATGGACAATATTGATGAAACCCGCTTACACAAGATCTGGAACCGGTGCCGGGCTGACTACTTTTTACGTCATACCGCCCAGCAGCTTGCCTGGCATGCCCGCCATCTGCTGAAGCATACGCTGGATCAGCCATTGGTACTGATCCATCCGCAGGCTTCCCGTGGGGGGACGGAGATTTTCATCTGGAGCCCTGACCGTGCGTATCTTTTTGCGACCGTGGCCGGGGAACTGGACAGGCGTAATCTCAGTGTGCATGACGCGCAGATTTTTACTAACCGTGACGGCATGGCGATGGATACCTTTATCGTTCTGGAGCCGGATGGCAGCCCGCTGGCCCACGATCGCCATGAGGCAATCATTCACGGACTGGTACAGGCGCTTTCTCAGCCGGAATGGACCCCGCCTCGCCCGCGTCGCCTGTCACCCCGTTTACGACATTTTACGGTCGATACCGAAATACGCTTTCTGCCGGGCCATACTAACCAGAGAACGTATCTGGAACTGGTCGCTCTCGACGCTCCGGGATTGCTGGCACAAATCGGTGCAGTTTTTGCCGATTTAGGGATCTCGCTGCATGGCGCGCGGATCAGCACCATCGGTGAACGGGTTGAGGATTTATTCATCCTGGCCAACAATGAACGCCGGGCGCTGGATGATAAAATGCGCGATAGTTTACAACAACGGTTGACAGAAGCCCTGAATCCAAACGATAAAGGGTAATTCACCCTGAGGGCAGCGAACCTTCGGACTGCCCTTTTCCCCATGGTCTTAACCGGTTGCAGAAACCTCACGCCACCGGAAATCATCGGGTAGTCAGTTTTTACCAAACCATTGATGCAGGAAAAAAGAATGCAACACTTACAGAAAATCATTGAAGCCGCATTTGAACGGCGTACCGAAATTACCCCGGCCAGCGTAGATGCTGAAACCCGCGATGCGATCACCGAGGTCATCTCGCTGATTGACAGCGGTAAGGTACGTGTTGCCGAGAAGATTAACGGTGAATGGGTCACTCATCAATGGCTGAAAAAAGCAGTCCTGTTATCGTTCCGTATTCACGATAACGAAGTTATCGAAGGCGCAGAAACCCGCTTCTACGATAAAGTTCCGATGAAATTTGCAGGCTATGACGAAGCTCGCTTCCGCCAGGAAGGTTTCCGTGTTGTTCCTCCTGCGGCCGTTCGTCAGGGTGCGTTTATCGCCCGTAACACCGTACTGATGCCTTCCTACGTCAATATTGGTGCTTACGTCGATGAAGGTACCATGGTTGATACCTGGGCCACCGTAGGCTCCTGTGCGCAGATCGGTAAAAACGTACACCTGTCCGGTGGCGTAGGTATCGGTGGTGTACTCGAACCCCTGCAGGCAAACCCGACAATTATCGAAGATAACTGCTTTATCGGCGCACGTTCAGAAATCGTGGAAGGTGTTATCGTCGAAGAAGGTGCGGTCATCTCTATGGGTGTCTATATTGGTCAGAGCACCAAAATTTATGACCGTGAAACGGGTGAAGTCCACTACGGCCGTGTCCCTGCCGGTTCTGTCGTCGTTTCCGGTAACCTGCCGTCTAAAGATGGTAAATACAGCCTTTACTGTGCCGTTATCGTTAAGAAAGTGGATGCGAAAACTCTGGGCAAAGTCGGTATTAACGAATTACTGCGTACCATTGACTAATGACCTGACCGGAAACATCACGGGAGACCGTGAGTCTCCGGTCATCTTCCCTGTCCTGAATGTGGGATACCCCGTATACAGGCTACCGGCAGACGGCGTCAGACAGCCATCATGACGGTTTCCATATGAGGCCGCGATAGTAATATCGTGCTAAAGATGCCCGGCGCTGAACGGGCATGATCCCCTGAAGAGGAAAACTGCTATGTACGATAATCTGAAAAGTCTGGGGATTACCCACCCTGAAGAAGTTGACCGTTACAGCCTTCGCCAGGAGGCGAATAACGATATCCTGAAGATCTATTTCCGTAAGGATAAAGGCGAGTTTTTTGCCAAAAGCGTGAAGTTTAAATACCCGCGTCAGCGAAAAACGATCGTTTCTGATCAGTCTGCACAGGGATTCAGGGAAGTTCAGGAAATCAGTCCTAACCTGAGATATGTTATCGATGAGCTGGATCAAATCTGCCAGCAGGAGCAGGAAGATGTCGATCTGAAAGTGAAAATTCTTGATGACTTACGTCATCTGGAACTGGTCGTATCCAACAAAATTTCTGAGATTGAAGCCGATCTGGAAAAGCTCACCCGTAAATAACTCGCCGGGTCAGGCACATAAAAAAAAGCCGGTCAGGACGCTGACCGGCTTTTTTGTCCCTGCGAATGACCGCTTACTGCGCTAATAAGTACAGATTGCTGTCACCACGCTTAACGTCCAGCGCCAGGACAGAAGGTTTACTGTCCAGAACTTTACGCAGCTCACCCAGGTTGCTGATATTCTGCTGATTCACGCCCAGAATAATATCGCCTTTTTTCAGGCCGATGGCTGCCGCACGGCTCCCCGGAGTCACACTGTCGATGCGAACACCTTTTTGTCCGCCAGCCTCATAATTACTCAGTTCAGCCCCTTCAATACCGGTGTAGATATTGGAGGACTGGACTTTATCCTGAGTGCTCTGCTGAATAGTTACGCTAACCGTCATAGGTTTACCATCACGTAATAAGCCCAGTTCCACTTTGGTCCCTATCGGCATGGTACCGACATCAGCACGCAATGCCGCAAAGCTTGTCAGTGGTTTGTTGTTCAGTGAGATAATGACATCCCCGGCTTTAAGACCTGCTTTCGCCGCGGAGGTATTAGGCAGAACCTGGCTGACAAAAGCGCCACGCTGAGCGTTGACTTTCATCGCCTGCGCGATTTCAGAGTTCAGCTCGGTTCCCATAATCCCCAGCTCACCCCGTTTGACCTGACCGTATTCAATCATCTGTGCCGTCAGGTTTTTCACCATGTTAGATGGGATAGCAAAGCCGATACCGATATTGCCTCCGTCCGGCGCCAGGATCGCGGTATTAATACCAATCAGTTCACCGTTCAGATTAACCAGTGCTCCCCCGGAGTTCCCCCGGTTAATAGCAGCATCCGTCTGAATAAAGTTTTCATAGTTTTCGACATTCAGACCACTACGACCCAGTGCAGATACAATCCCGGAAGTCACGGTTTCGCCCAGTCCGTAAGGGTTACCGATGGCGACAGTGTAATCACCGACCTGCAGATTATCCGAGTCGGCAATTTTAATTGCGGTCAGATCTTTCGCATCTTTCAACTGAATAAGCGCGATATCCGTACGGGGATCTTTACCAATGACTTTAGCATCATAACGACGTCCGTCACTGAGCTGGACCTGGATAGAAGTGGCATTTTCCACGACGTGATTGTTCGTTACCACATAACCTTTATCGGCATTAATAATGACACCGGAGCCCAGAGCACGGAACTGCTGCTGCTGCGGGGTACCGCCGCCGGCACCAGGTGCCTGGCAAATCGGTGAATTCTGGAAGGGCGAGCCATCCTGACAGAACGGTGACATATCACCAAAAAACTGCTGGAACTGCTGGCTATCCTGAGATGCTTTTACCGGTGCAGTTCCTGAAACACTGATGCTGACTACCGAAGGCATAATTCTTTTAAGCATCGGAGCCAGACTCGGGAGTTGCTGACTGGATGAAGATGCAGATTCCGCCGCAGAAGCAGTCATGGGCGCAAATGCCATTCCAAGGCTTAATGCGAGTGCACTTAATGCTAAAGTGGTTTTTTTCATGTTCTGGCTCTCTGTATTATTTGCTATTCAGACCATTGCTGTAGTCATCAGTTGAGAGTTATTATTTACCCGTAAGTTCATCGGAAAGCACTTGTTAAAAGTAAATAAATATTCCCGCGATTTACAAAACTCAGACAAAATCAACCGCCATTAAACGGCGATATTCTTCCCAGGCAAAAAGGTCAGTCATTCCGCTGATATAATCCTGCATCAGCCGTAGCCGGTAATAGCGCTCCCATAACTGCCACTCTTCAGACGGCACCCCGGAAAGTGAACACATGTGGTTCTGATACGCTTTAATATGCTTATCAGAAAGCCGATGGAATAACCGGGTTTCTATCGGATGCCCCTGCAATTCATCATGTTCCGCCAGCTGAGTAAAATCGTCTGCACTGAGTAACATCATAGGCTTATAAGCATCAAGCAGCCCCTGAATGACACGGTACCCCTGTAATTCCAGTTGTTCGACTTCAGAATGATTAAACACGTGCTTACGGGCAACCTGTTTGAACACGGCGAGAAGACGCCCGGCCTCGCCGCCATCCTCCAGTAAAGCATGATTGAAATCTCCCTTAAAAATCGCGGGCAGATTGGCAATAAATCGCTTTACCGCCAAAGAGACCAGAACCCGGTGCACATTGACCCGCAAAGACATAAAGAACTGATCACTCTGACTGCGGCGTTTACCTGAGCTGGCGGCCTTCCAGGCATCACCGATGGTGCGGCTGAAAATATCCTCCGGCCGTGTTTCGCCCCAGGCCTCCTGCAAATAGCGGTACAAGCTATCGACACTGAAGATAGCTTTCTCAACGGCATCGTCGAGGTCAGCAATACAGTAGGAAATATCATCTGCGGCTTCCATGATATAAGTCAGGGGAAAGCGGTGGTATTCGTCCATGCCGGTGGCGGTACGCAATTGCGAGACATATTCCTGCTCTGACAGATAAAAGCCCGGTTTTTTCATCAGCACGGAAAATGCTTCAGGTTTACTCCCCTGCCACCATGCCGGCGCGGTATATTTCAGAATACAGGCCACCTGGGAATAACTAAGGTTCAGTTGCAGCAAAGTATGCACCAATCGGATGGCCTGGGCATTACCTTCAAAATGAGCGAGATCCTGGTAAATATCCTGCCGTAACCTCTCGCAGTCCGGCGATACTCCGTTTCCCGCACTCAGCGCACCACTCAGGATTTCCGTCAGATGGGCATTGAACCAGTCATTGATCGCCGCTTCCCCGAAATGCCCGAAAGGCGGATTACCGACATCGTGCAGCAGACAAGCCATCTCAACCAGACTTTCCGCTCCCCGCTCAAACTCCTCTAATCCGAAGGCACTCAGCCCGCCGGGTTGCTGCTTCAAACGCTGCAAAATTTCCCGCACGATATAGCGCCCGGTCTGCTGGACTTCCAGAGAGTGCGTCAGCCTCGAACGTACCGCGGCATTACGCTCCAGAGGAAACACCTGGGTCTTCTGTTGTAAACGTCGCAAAGCGGCCGAATGGATAATCCGCCCCCGATCACTTTCAAAAAATCGGGTGATCTGCATCTCCCCCTCCGGGGAATTGCCTGTCATATAGGGCCTGCTGACACTGATCCTGCGCTTAAAGTTAATCTCCATTTCAGCTCCGGTACGATTCAATAATATTTCCCTGTAACGCCATGATAGACTATGTCATTCATTAAGATGAATTCTATAACATTGGTGAGACAGGCTATGAAAGTAGGAATTATTGGCGCCATGGAGCAGGAAGTAACTCTGCTGCGTGACAAAATTGAAGACAGAAAAACTCTCTCCATCGCAGGTTGCGAAATCTATACGGGAACGCTGAACGGTAACGAAGTGGCTTTGCTGAAATCCGGTATCGGCAAAACATCAGCAGCCCTGGGCACGACTCTGCTTCTGCAGTTATGCCAGCCGGACGTTGTCATCAATACCGGTTCCGCGGGCGGACTGGCTCCGTCTCTGAAGGTCGGTGATATCGTTGTTTCCGATGAGGTTCGCTACCACGACGTCAATGTGACTGCTTTTGGTTATGCACCTGGTCAGATGGCGGGTTGTCCTGAAGGTTTCATCGCTGATGCCAGCCTTATCACTGCCGCCGAACAGAGTATTGCGGCGCTTAAACTGCATGCTGTCCGTGGACTGATTGTCAGTGGCGATGCGTTTATTAATGGCGCTGAGCCACTCGCTTACATCCGTAATACCTTCCCGGACGCTATCGGGGTTGAAATGGAAGCCACGGCCATCGGGCATGTCTGCCATCAGTTTAATGTCCCGTTCGTTGTGGTTCGTGCCATCTCTGATGTTGCTGACCAGGAATCTCACCTCAGCTTTGATGAGTTCCTGAGTGTCGCCGCACAACAATCTTCCCTGATGGTGGAAGATTTAGTGGCACGTCTGGCGGCTAACGGCTGACAGCGCCATAAACCGGCAGCTCCTGCCGGTTTTTTCTCAACCGCCCTCTCTTTTTCCTGAAACCGATGACTTCCCGTGGTGAAATATTCCCCCCGCGGCCCCTTCGTCCGTCAGGCTAAAAAGTTTACAAAAACTAATATTCCACAGAAAAAAACTGACAACGCAGCCTCCTTCTTTAAAAATCAAACAGCCAATATCGGGACAGATTTTCGCCCTTTTCATTAAACACTGAGGAGCACAGAGGGACATAGGGTAAAGAGAATGAAAGCAGTTCAGGAGTTCAGGAGTTCAGGAGTTCAGGCAGGCTAAACCGCAGGAGATCATAGCTCCCGCGGAATTTTTGGTCAGATACTAAAAGACGAGCCACAACCACAGGTGGTTTTGGCATTCGGGTTAGTGACGATGAATCGGGAACCTTCCAGGCCCTCGGTATAATCCACACATCCCCCGACCAGATATTGCAGGCTCATCGGGTCGACCACCAACGCAACGCCCTGTTTCTCGATGGTCATATCACCGTCGTTGATTTTATCATCGAACGTGAAGCCATACTGAAACCCGCTGCAACCGCCGCCGGTAATATACACACGTAATTTGAGTTCCGGATTGTCTTCGTCAGCGATCAAAAATTTCACTTTATTCGCCGCAGCTTCAGTAAACTCTAACGGTACTGCTGCAATATCATCGCTCATAACTTACTCCAATAAACTTCAGGGCCGGAAAGGGCCACAATTCCCCCATTATCTGTCAGCAAATTTCTGCAATCAAGCACTCTGCTTGGCCGTCTGTGCCGAAGCCTGCGCATTATCTGCTGACTGGCGAGCCAGCGTTCTCGCCAGAAGCGTCGAGTAAATGGGTTTACCTCCCAGAAACTGAGCTACCAGTGTTGCCCCCAGGCAAGTGATAATCATCGGTAAGATCAGCTGATAATTATCGGTCATTTCCAGCACCAGTACGATCCCCGTCAGCGGAGCCCTGACGGAAGCGGCAAATAATGCCCCCATCCCTGCAATAGCAAAGGTCCCTGTCTGCAAATGATATTGCGGAAAGAATGCGGCCGCAGTCATGCCCAGAACGGTTCCCAGCAAGGTTCCCAGAGAAAGCATCGGGGCAAAAATCCCCCCGGGCGCACCGGAGCAGAAACTGATCAGCGTGGTCGCCATCCGTAACAGAAAGATAGTTAACAGCATGGCATAGCCATAGTGTCCGCTGAAGGCCTGGGGGATCAACGCCAGCCCTCCGCCGGTCATGGCCGGGAAACAGAGTGTCAGTAAGCCGCAGCTCCCTCCGATAATCGCCCCCATCAGCAGAATATTTTTCATTTCCCCCCCGTGCAGACGGGCAAAGATGTCCTGCAGGGTGAAGATAAGCTGATTAAAAATAACGCCCAGAATACCAAAGATGATACCGGCGACCAGATAGAGCCAGAGGGTATTCAGAGGAGCATTCGTCAGTCTGCCGACGTTCAATACCGCCCCCTCGCCATTAAAAATACGAAAGATAATGCAGGCCATGATGACGCCAATAAAGACGGCTTTTATCGAGATCAGGCTGTAGCGGAATTGCAGCCTCATCTCTTCGAGAATAAACAAAATGCCCGCCAGTGGAGCATTAAACGCCGCGGTCAGCCCCGCGGCGGCCCCGGTCGCCAGCAGTGTGTGCCGGGCTTCATTCCCTTTCATACGGAAAATATCCAGTACCATCCGTCCGAGATTACCGCCCATTTGCACTGTCGGTCCTTCCCGGCCCAGCACCATGCCAGCCCCTAATGTCCCCATGCCGCCGAGAAATTTCACCGGGACGACACGCCACCAGCGTACTGGCCGTAATTCTTCCATCGCGCCTTCGATTTCAGGAATACCGGAGCCGCCAGCTTCCGGGGCAAAACGTTTTACCAGCCAAAACCCCCACATCGCCAGCAACGCGGAAATCCCTATTGAAGCAAGGACAGAGAATACAGAAGGCAGTGCTTCGATAGCATGCAGACGATAGTGCTGTACCGCACTGATGGCCTTATCAAAAGCGACACCGGCCAGACCGGCCAGGATCCCGACCAGAGCGGCAAGAATGAGTATGGCTACGGGGGTTTTGTCTTTACGTAACAGCAGTCGTAAATAATCGGTTCTGCGTAAAGGGATAACCGGTAATTGCTCAGTTGAAGAAGGTATATTGTCCATATCCGTCTGATGAATAAGCGACCATCGCAGCAGTATACCGTTTAATACGCTTTTTTGGTGCTTAAATGTAGCAATACAATACCCGGGACTTTCGCGCCGCAAGGGAGTTCCCGTAAACTACCTGTTGTAATTATTCAGCGACAACAGGAACCGATGTGATGAGCAAGTCTGAACACCTATACCATGAGGCACAACGTCTTATCCCGGGCGGCGTAAACTCTCCCGTACGGGCATTTACCGGCGTTGGTGGCACCCCTTTATTTATCGAACATGCCGAAGGGGCCTATTTATATGACGCAGACGGCAAAGCCTACATCGACTATGTCGGTTCATGGGGCCCGATGGTGCTGGGCCATAATAATCCCGGTATCCGCAATGCCGTGATTGAAGCTGCAGGGCGGGGTCTGAGCTTTGGTGCGCCGACCGAAATGGAAGTCCGGATGGCGGAACTGGTCTGTGAACTGGTGCCATCGATGGATATGGTCCGGATGGTCAACTCAGGGACCGAAGCCACCATGAGTGCTATCCGTCTGGCCCGTGGCTACACCGGTCGCGATAAGTTAGTCAAATTTGAAGGCTGCTACCATGGCCATGCCGACCACCTGCTGGTCAAAGCCGGGTCGGGCGCACTGACGCTCGGACAGCCGAACTCTCCGGGTGTTCCTGCTGATTTCGCCCGTCATACGCTGACCTGTACCTATAACGACCTGGATTCTGTACGCGAAGCATTCCGTCAGTACCCACAGGAAATCGCCTGTATTATCGTCGAGCCGGTGGCCGGAAACATGAACTGTATTCCCCCTGCGGAAGGGTTCCTGCAGGGTCTGCGGGAAATCTGTGATGAGAACGGCGCTTTACTGATCATCGATGAAGTGATGACCGGCTTCAGGGTCGCGCTGGGTGGCGCTCAGGCTTACTATGACGTGACACCGGATCTGACCTGCCTTGGCAAGATTATCGGGGGGGGCATGCCTGTCGGTGCCTTTGGCGGACGCCGTGAGGTGATGGAAGCGCTGGCGCCCACCGGCCCGGTATATCAGGCCGGAACGCTTTCAGGTAACCCGTTAGCGATGGCCGCCGGGTTTGCCTGCCTGAGTCAGGTGGCACAACCGGGGACACATTCTACCCTCACCGAACTGACGGATCGTCTGGCCGAAGGCCTGCTGCATGCCGCGCAGGAAGAAAATATCCCGCTGGTGATCAACCATGTTGGCGGAATGTTCGGTATTTTCTTTACCGATTTGCCGTCTGTCACCTGCTACCAGGATGTCTGCCAGTGCGATACGGAACGTTTTAAAAAGTTCTTCCATCTGATGCTGGACGAAGGGATCTATTTTGCTCCGTCAGCGTTTGAAGCCGGATTTATGTCTCTGGCACACAGCCCGGAAGATATTCAGAAGACTATCGATGCAGCCCGCCGCTGCTTTGCCCGTTTGTAATCACCTTAGTCTCTCCGTTAAAAAGGCGCCTGTGCGCCTTTTTTGTTCGGGGGCTCATAAAGACCGGTGTTCACGGCAAGTATTCGCCTGAACCTCGCTATTCCCTGCATTGACCGTCTGACGCGCGGTTACAGTTCACAAATATCTGCCCATAAAAAAAGGCGCCGCAGCGCCTTTTTGTTGATCACTTCAGTCCGTTACTGCCCGAACATATCTTTGATCCAGCCAGCAACACCGTTACTGTTGCTGTCCTGCTGTTCCTGTTGCTGCTGTTGCTGCAACTGCTGCTGCTGTTGTTGCTGCTGCTGCTGTTGCTGACACAACGCATTCGGATCAGATGCCCAGACCGGCAGTGAACGCCAGGTAGTACTGCCGCTGCCACAGATAAAGTTACCTGCTGAATCAATATTCATCATGGTGACATCATCCGGCGGTGTCAGATCCAGCGGCGTCGGTGGCTGGTTAGCCAGGTAACGACGATAGATCTGCAATGCCCCACTGGAGCCCCACAGTTTCGTTGGCTGGTTATTATCGCGACCGACCCAGGTCACTGTCACTTCCTTACCATCAATACCGGTAAACCAGCTGTCCACCATATTGTTCGTTGTCCCGGTTTTACCCGCCAGGTGCATGGTCGGATATTGTGCCCCCAACGCATGCGCTGTGCCGCGGTTAACTACCTGCTGCATCGCATACATCGTCAGGTAAGCCGCTTCCGGTGGCTCAACCCGCTGGGCCTGAGGATAACTCTGGTACAACACTTTACCGTCTTCGGAGATAACGGAGCGAACCGCGGACAGTGTGGCCCGGTTACCGCCACTGGCGATGGACTGGAATGCCTGCGCCACTTCAACCGGAGTCAGGTTAAGTGCACCCAGCAACATGGCAGGGACCGCGGTGAGCTGATCTTTGCCTACCCCGAGTTTCTCCCAGGTATCCACGACGTTGCCAAGGCCTAAAGACATACCGAGGTTAACGGTCGGTACGTTCATTGAGTGCGTCAGTGCATCGACCAGTAACACTTTACCGCTGAAGCGGTGGTCATCGTTTTCCGGACTCCAGATCTGGCCATTCGGCTGTTTTAGTGCCAGCGGCTGGTCAGCGATCCAGCTGTTCAGACGATAGGTCTGAGGCTGAGCCAGCGCGGTCAGATACGTTGCCGGTTTAGCCAGTGACCCGATAGAGCGTCGCGCCTGCATCGCACGGTTATAGCCGGCAAACTGTGGATCAGCGCCGCCAACCATGGCTCTGACTTCCCCCGTGTTCCGGTCAACCACCACCATCGCGGTTTCCAGATCTTTCAATCCGTGCAGTTTTTTCAGCTGCGGAATACCGTCAATGACCGCTTTTTCCGCCGCATCCTGCGAGATCGGGTCCAGCGTAGTGAAAATCTTCACGCCGGAAAGATCTTTAACCTTATCGCCCAGTTTTTGCTGCAGTTCATTACGGACCATCTGCATAAATGCAGGCTGAGGAGTAATGACCCCGCCTTTCGGTTGTACCCCGAGCGGACGGGCAGACAGGCTGTTGTACAGGTCTTCATCAATGTACTTTTGCTGCTGCAGTAAACGCAGGACGACATTACGGCGTTCCAGCGCCAGTTTAGGGTTACGCCACGGGTTATACAGTGATGCACCTTTTACCATACCGACCAGCAGTGCCTGCTGATCCAGACTCAGTTCATCGACCGGGCGACCAAAGTAATAAAGGCTCGCCAGCGGGAAACCACGGATCTGATCATTACCGGCCTGCCCCAGATAAACTTCATTCAGGTACAGTTCCAGGATACGGTCTTTGCTGTAACGTGAATCCATGATAATCGCCATATAGGCTTCACGGATTTTACGCCACAGGGTACGCTTATTGGTCAGGAACAGGTTTTTTACCAGCTGCTGAGTCAGTGTACTTCCGCCCTGAACCGCATGTCCGGCAACGACGTTAGCGACAAATGCACGGCCAATCGAATACAGGCTGATACCGTCATGTTCATAAAAATGACGGTCTTCGGTCGCAATCAGCGTATCGACCAATTGATTCGGGAATCCGGACCGCGGAACAAACAACCGCTGTTCACCGTTCGGGGATTGCAGCATGGTGATCAGACGCGGATCCAGACGGAAATACCCGAAATCACGCCCGGTATCCAGGTTTTTGATTTCCGTCAGTTCACCGTTACTGAACGTCATTTGTGCGTGAATTTGCCCTTCTTGTCCGTCCGGGAAATCAAAAGGACGACGCAGTAAATCGATGGTATTTCCTTTGACCGTAAACTCTCCCGGCCGGGTAATACGCGTGACCTGACGGTACTGCGTCCCTTCCAGCAGTTCGAGCATGCCTTTACGGTCAAAACTCATTCCCGGCTCAAGGCTGACCACCCGTCCGTACACAGCAGCCGGCAGCTGCCAGACTTTACCATCGACACGATGACGGATTTCAGAGTCGAGATAGACGCCCCAGGCGGCAATCACAATGGCGCCTAACAGGAACAGCTTAATCAGCCATCCCAGCCAGCGCCTTTTCTTCATCGGTGGTTTCTTCTTTCCTTTACGTGACAAAGCCACTTCCTCCTCGTAACCACTCATCTCATGATCATCATAAGCTTTCGAATTTTTACTTTTCGCACGGGGGCGCTTTTTTTCCGGTTGACGAGGCGTTTTTCCTTTTCGCCCGATCGGTTCGCGATCGTTCCCAGACATGAATTTTACTCTCCAGGCATAGCCTTAGCATGCGCGTTACTTTAATCCCGATCCCGGGTGATTACATGCCGGAACCCTCTGAAAGAGAGCCCGGTTCATGAATGACCGGGGGAAAATTTTTTACTCCGTCGCGTCGGCATTGCCGTCGCCGGGTCGTCCGGCCACGGGTGTTTAGGATAACGCCCTTTCATTTCCTTCTGCACTTCTCGCCAGGCTCCCTGCCAGAACCCCGCTAAATCCCGGGTAATTTGCAACGGACGCATTGCGGGTGATAACAATTCCAGCACCAGAGGTACGCGGCCTCCGGCGATCACCGGGGTGGTTGCTTCTCCATACATTTCCTGTATGCGGACAGCCAGTACCGGTGATTGTCCGACAGTATAGCGGATCAATAACCGACTCCCCGTCGGCACAGTGTAATGAGTTGGTAGCTCACTATCCAGTCGCTGACGTTGTGGCCATGTGATTAAATGTAATAAAGCTGATGAAATATTAATAGTATTAAACGAACGGGCATCCGTCACCGTCCCCATTTCCGGTAATAGCCAGCTTTCCAGGCTGGCCAGCAATGCCTCGTCGTCCATGGCAGGCCAGTTATCCTGCGGCAACCATTCCGCAGCACAGGCCAGACGCGCCCGCAATTGTTCAGATGCCGGTGACCAGGGTAAGACCTTCAGACCTTTCGCCCGGACCCAGCGCAGCATCGCCTGATGAAGCAGACCTGCTTCCGGACGTTCTCCTGGACGGGAAGTCAGGATCAACGCGCCAATCGCCCTCTGTCGACGCACCCGTAGTATCCCTTTTTCTTCATCCCATTCCACTTCATCCCGCTCTGTCACAAGGCCAGGATAGCTGGCCTGTAACGCGGTAATATCTACCGGCAGAGCCAGACGGATACGGGCCTCAGACGCTTGTGCGTTCAGTGATAACTGCAAAACGATAAGCCATTCATGCCTGAGTAGCGGAGAGTCGTTCAGGGTGCTGGCCCCGATACCTTTGGCCAGCAGGTAGCGCCCGCTCTGACTACGCTGTCGTGCTAACTGGTCGGCAAACCCTGCCATCAGTAACTCCGCGATCCTGCCATCTTCTGGCCGGGCTGCAGCCAGCCCGCTTTTTTTATGTAACGCTTTTGCGCGAAGACGCCAGCTCTCCTGCGGGTGCAGAAAGAGTGACACGAGATCCCCGTCATGCCGGCGGGGAGGATCTTCCAGAATAGCCACCAGCAAACTGGCTGTTGCCATCGCCTGCGGGGAATGCATACCCGCACTCAGCAGAGCGGCCAGCCGCGGATCGGTCCCTGCCGCCGCCATCTGCCGCCCGCGGGCAGTTAACTGATGCCGGTCATTGACCGCTCCCAATTGCTTCAGTACCTGCAGAGCCGCCTGGCAATGTTTTTCCGGCGGGCAATCCAGCCATTGAAGCTGAGTCACCTGCGAACATCCCCAGGTCAGTAAATCCAGCATCAGTCCGGTCAGATCACTGTGCAGAATTTCAGCATCTGCTGTCGCGGCCGCACGTTCAGCCTGCTCCTGACTGATTAAATGCCAGCAAATGCCCGGAGCCAGTCGTCCTGCTCGTCCGGCCCGCTGTACCATGGATGCCTGACTGATACGCTGTGTTTGTAATATGCTGAGCCCGCTTTTACTGTCAAAGCGGACGGATCGTTCCAGGCACGAATCAATGACCAGCGTAATTCCTTCAATGGTCAGACTGGTTTCTGCAATATTGGTCGCCAGCACCACTTTTCGTCGGCCCGGGGCTGCCGGCGCGATCGCTTGCTGCTGAGCCGTCAGCCCCATTGCACCATATAAAGGAAAGAGGCCGGTGTCCTCACTCAGACGGCTACTCAGTGCCTCTTTGACTGCCAGAATTTCTTTTTCCCCGGGCAGAAACAGCAACAGCGATCCCGGATGATCGTTCATTATCTGTGCGGTTTCGCGGGCAACGGCCTGTGCAAAAGGTAGCCTGGCAGACAGTGAAACAAACCGCCGCTCGACTGGAAAACTCCTTCCCTCTGAAATAATCACCGGGGCATCGGGAAGCAACCCGGTCAGTCGCTGGTGGTCGAGCGTGGCAGACATGAGTAAGATTTTCAGGTCATCCCGCAGGCTCTGCTGTACATCCAGTAATAACGCTAATGACAGGTCAGCCTGTAAGCTGCGTTCATGGAACTCGTCCAGGATCACCAGCGACACGCCATTCAGTTCGGGATCCTGCTGTAACATTCGCGTCAGAATACCTTCGGTCACCACCTCCAGCCGGGTCTGTGGCCCTGTCCGGCTTTCACCGCGCATACGGTAACCAATGGTCTGCCCGGGGACTTCACCCAGCGTATCAGCCAGACGGCGAGCGACACTCCTGGCCGCCAGACGACGGGGTTCCAGCAGAATAATCCGTCCCTCACCCTGCATTCGCTGAAGCAGTTGCAGGGGTAACCAGGTGGATTTCCCCGCGCCTGGCGGCGCTATCAGTAAGACCTGAGGCGCGCGCTCCAGCGCTTCAGACAATTCATCCAGCACTTCACTGACCGGTAATGACTGCAACGAAAACTCCGCACAAGCTATGTTAATATTGCCGGCATGATAACACTCTACGAAATCATCCTCACCTTTGCTGACCCGCTCAACGTCAGCGCGACTGACGGACAACAGCAACCGTCTTTTTCTGTCTGAGGGAGCTGAAATGACCGGACAACAGTATTTTTTTGCCCTCACGTTACCCCCGGCGCTGCAACGTTCACTGGTGGCCTGGCGGGCAGAACATTTTCCGGCGGATTACGGGCGTCCGCTGCCTGCGGCCGGACTGATGATGACACTGGCCTGGCTCGGGGAGATCAGTGAGCTTTCCGTCGCAGGTTTGCAACAGCAGGCAGCCCGCATCCGCCAACCGGCCTTTACCCTGACGCTGAACGATGCCGGCCACTGGCCCCGGTCAGGCCATATCTGGCTGGGGAGCCGTGCTGCTCCGTCAGGGCTATTACAACTGGCAGCCCTGTTGCGTTCGCGGGCTGCGCGCCAGGGGTGTCCGCAGCCTTCGTTGCCTTTTCACCCTCATGTGCGGCTTATCCATCAGGCTTTCCAGCCGGTGAAACTGCCTGCGCCAGGGTTTTCGTGGCAAACCCGGATGACTGACTTCTCCCTGATGGCCATCCCCGGCAGTGGCCGGAGACGGGCTTCCCATTGTGTGGCTCGCTTTCCTTTACTGACCGATACTATCCCATAAAGAGATTTTCATTATGCAGTTCATTCCCGCACTGAAATCTGCCCGTTTAATTAAGCGTTATAAACGTTTTCTGGCCGATGTTGAGACCCCGCAAGGGGATATTTTTACCCTTCACTGTGCCAATACCGGCGCAATGACAGGATGTGCCACGCCAGGCGATACCGTATGGTATTCCACCTCTGACAGTAAAACCCGTAAGTACCCTCATAGCTGGGAACTGACCGAAACCGCTGCCGGCGATATGATTTGCGTGAACACGTTGCGGGCTAATTCACTGTTTTACGAAGCCTTCACCGCCGGAGTGATCTCTGAACTGGCGGGTTACCGCGACTGTAAACGTGAAGTGAAATACGGCGCAGAGGGCAGCCGGATAGATTTTCTGCTCCGGGCACCGGAAGTCGCTGATTGCTATGTTGAAGTAAAATCGGTCACGCTGCTGGAGGAGGGAAAAGGCTATTTCCCGGATGCCGTTACCGTTCGCGGGCAAAAACATCTGCGGGAACTGATGGCGATTGCTGAGTCCGGTCAACGGGCCGTCCTTTTTTTTGCTGTCTTACATAGCGGAATTGAACAAATAAACGTCGCCCGACACATTGATCCCCGCTATGCCGCACTTCTTGATCAAGCCAGACTCGCCGGGGTCGAAATTCTGGTCTATAAAGCCTCTCTGACATCTGCCGATGCTAAAATAGAATTTTCTATGGCTTTCGGGCAGTAAAAGGCCGCAATCATGTGTATTGCAAAGATTATTCTATGCTTTGATGTCAAACTTATTGACAAGCGAGCAACAAGACACAATATCAGTAATTGCCAATAGGGATAGCTTCTGCTATTTATAGCGGCCTGTTTTTTTCCCTCTATGGGAATCGATAGTGCGTGTTATCCAGGAGAAACAGCATGCAAGAAGGGCAAAACCGTAAAACATCGTCCCTGAGTATCCTCGCCATCGCTGGGGTGGAGCCATATCAAGGGAAACCGGGCGAAGAGTATATGAACGAAGCCCAGCTGACTCACTTCAGAAAAATTCTTGAAGCCTGGCGTAATCAACTCAGGGATGAAGTCGACCGTACTGTCACACATATGCAGGACGAAGCGGCGAACTTCCCGGATCCGGTTGACCGGGCCGCTCAGGAAGAAGAGTTCAGTCTGGAACTGCGTAACCGTGACCGTGAACGTAAACTGATCAAAAAGATCGAGAAAACCCTGAAAAAAGTCGAAGATGACGATTTCGGTTACTGTGAATCCTGCGGTGTAGAGATTGGCATCCGTCGTCTTGAGGCTCGTCCGACAGCCGATTTATGTATCGATTGTAAGACGCTGGCCGAAATCCGTGAAAAGCAAATGGCTGGTTAACTCCGGTCCTGAGCTTACTCTGCCGGACAGCACTGCCATTGCGGCAGTGTTGTCCGGCCATTTCTGCTTATGATGTTAAAAAATTCCTGTATCGGGCGCTTTGCCCCCTCACCTTCCGGCCCCTTGCATTTCGGCTCGCTGATTGCCGCCCTCGGCAGTTATCTCAGCGCCCGGGCACAGCAAGGCACCTGGCGGGTTCGCATCGAAGATATTGACCCTCCCCGCGAGGCCCCCGGCGCCGCTGACACCATCCTGACGCAACTTGACCATTACGGACTGCATTGGGACGGCGATATACTGTGGCAATCCCGACGGGCCGGGGCATATCATGACATTCTTCAGCAGCTCATTTCACACCACCAGAGTTATTTCTGCCACTGTAGTCGCCGCCGTATTCAACAAACCGGAGGCTATTATGACGGACATTGCCGTCATCTGAATCTGCCTGCCAATGAGGCTGCCCTGCGTTTTTTTCAGCAACATCCGGTTTTCTCATTCACCGACCGCCTGCGCGGTAACATAGTTACGCATCCGCAACTGGCCGCCGAAGACTTTATCATTCATCGCCGTGACGGATTATTTGCCTATAACCTCGCCGTGGTGGTGGATGACCATTATCAGGGAGTGACGGAAATCGTGCGGGGCGCAGACCTGATTGAACCCACGGTCAGGCAAATCAGTTTGTATCAGCAACTGGGCTGGCCGGTGCCCGACTATATGCACCTGCCGCTGGTCATCACGCCAGACGGGGGGAAATTATCAAAACAGAACCATGCTCCGTCGTTACCGGCTGATGATCCCCGGCCGGTCTTAGCCTGTGCTTTACAGTTTTTAGGCCAGCCATTGCCTGAGCTCTGGCGGGACCTTTCGCGGGATGCGTTGTTAAAACAGGCAATAAAACAATGGGATCCGGGGAAAATTCCGATGAAAGATGCATTAATCCCGACCGGATAACCTAACAGCATTCTCAAACAGCTCACAACAGGCTATGATTAGCCGCTGTTTTGAGCATCACTTAATTTATGCCACTGTCGAGGTGTACCATTTTTACCCGAGTAGCGAATTTCTGCCGGAAAGTCCTCCTTCGTGAAGAAGAAGCCCCCGCAGAGAAAAAAGACCAAAATCTGATGACTGTCATTCCACGCGATCAGCATAATATCTCCCGCCGGGACATCAGCGAAAATGCGCTGAAGGTGTTGTATCGCTTAAATAAAGCGGGCTTTGAAGCCTATCTGGTGGGCGGCGGTGTCCGGGATCTTCTGCTGGGTAAAAAACCGAAAGATTTCGACATTACCACCAACGCCACCCCTGAACAAATGCGCAAGCTGTTCCGTAACTGCCGCCTGGTCGGCAGACGCTTCCGTCTGGCTCACGTCATGTTCGGCCCTGAGGTTATCGAGGTCGCCACCTTCCGTGGGCATCACGCGCTGGAAACAGCGACCGATACCGCAGAGGATCGCAATCAGTCTCAGCGCGGTCAGAACGGAATGCTGTTGCGGGACAATATTTTTGGCTCAATTGAAGATGATGCCCAGCGGCGCGACCTGACCATCAATAGCCTCTACTACAGCGTAGCCGACTTCACGGTCCGTGATTATGTCGGCGGTCTGCAGGATTTACAGCAGGGCATTATTCGCCTGATTGGTGATCCGGAAACCCGTTACCGTGAAGATCCGGTGCGGATGATCCGTGTTGTCCGTTTCGCGGCTAAACTGAATATGTCCATCGATCCACACACCGCAGAGCCGATTACACGGCTGGCGACCCTGTTGAAAGATGTTCCTTCCGCACGTCTGTTTGAAGAATCACTGAAGCTGCTGCAGGCCGGTTATGGCGAGCAGACCTATGCTCTGCTTAAACAATACCAGCTCTTCCAGCCCCTGTTCCCGACCATTACACAGTATCTGACCGCTCAGGAAGATAGTGCAATGGAACGTATGATTGTTCAGGTGCTGAAAAATACCGATACCCGAATTCACAATGATATGCGGGTGAACCCGGCGTTCCTGTTTGCGGCCATGCTCTGGTATCCGCAATCTGAACGAGCGCAGCAAATTGCCCAGGAAAGCGGTCTGCCCTGGTACGAAGCCTTTGCCCTGGCGATGAACGATACGCTGGATGAAGCCTGCCGTGCCATCGCCATTCCTAAACGCATTACCAGCCTGATCCGTGATATCTGGTCACTGCAGCTTCGTTTACCTCGCAGGCACGGCAAACGCGCCTGGAAGCTGATGGAACATCCGAAGTTCCGGGCCGCTTACGATTTACTGCTGCTGCGCGCTGAAGTCGAAAATAATGCTGAGCTGGAACGTCTGGCCCAGTGGTGGGGTGAGTTCCAGTCAGCCCCGCCTCCGCGTCAGGCCTCGATGATCCAGAGCCTGGGCACGGATCCTACGCAGCGCCGCCGGCATAATCGCTCCCGTCGCCGTCAGCCTGCAGCCCGGAAGAGCTGATTAATGACCCGGGTCTACATTGCGCTGGGCAGCAACCTTGCTGACCCTCTGCACCAGGTGCAGGCCGCACTCAACGCGCTGGATGCCATTCCCGGCAGCCAGCGTGTCGCGACCTCTTCCCTGTACCGTACTCCGCCTTACGGCCCTCCCGATCAGCCGGATTACCTGAATGCGGTGATTGCCCTTGAAACGTCACTGGAAGCCGCCGACTTGCTTGATCACACCCAGCGTATTGAGCTGGAACAGGGTCGTATCCGCAAAGATGAACGCTGGGGGCCACGCACGCTGGATCTCGATATTTTGTTATTTGGTCAGCAGATTATCGACACTCCGCGGTTAACCGTCCCGCATTACGATATGCACCGCCGCGCATTTATGTTGCTGCCCCTGAATGAAATCGCCCCGGACTGCCGTCTCCCGGATGGCCGAACCGTCAGTGAGTTACTGGCTGCACTGGATAGCCGCGAAATCAGCCTCTGGTAACGTCTTCTCTGCGGGGGATCATTTCCCCGCTCATCACATTCCGGTAAACTTCAGCATCAAAAAAAAGATGACAAGAGGTTATTATGAAACCGGTGACCCTTCGGGATCTCAGAAAATGGAAGCAGTCAGGAGAGAAATTTGCTGCGCTGACGGCCTACGATTATAGCTTTGCTCACCTTTTTGCAGAGCAGGCCATCCCTGTTCTGCTGGTCGGGGATTCGCTGGGGATGACCCTTCAGGGCCATGACTCAACCTTACCGGTCACCGTAGCGGATATTGCTTATCACACCGCCATGGTGCGTAAAGGGGCCCCCGCCGCGTTGCTGATGTCAGACCTCCCCTTTATGAGCTATGCCACCCCGGAACAGTCCTGTGAAAATGCCGCACAGCTTATGCGCGCCGGGGCCAATATGGTCAAACTGGAAGGAGGCGCCTGGCTGAGTGAGACCGTACGCTGTCTGACTGAACGGGCAGTACCGGTCTGCGGACATCTGGGACTGACGCCTCAGTCAGTCAATATTTTTGGCGGTTACAAGGTCCAGGGCCGCGAACAGGCGGCGGCTGACACTCTGATCAGTGATGCACTGGCACTCGAACGGGCTGGCGCGCAATTACTGGTACTTGAGTGCGTACCGGTATCGCTGGCTCGCCATATTACCGCGGAGTTATCCATTCCGGTGATCGGTATCGGTGCCGGTGCCGGTACCGACGGACAAATTCTGGTCATGCATGATGCCTTAGGGATCACCCCCGGTAAGCCTCCGAAATTCAGTAAAAACTTCCTTGCCGATACCGGGGATATCCGCACCGCGATTGCGCTGTATAAACGTCAGGTGGCTGAAGGCAGTTACCCGGCGGAAGAACACAGTTTTCATTGAAATTTCAATAAGAAAGGAAACCTTCCATGCTTATTATTGAAACACCCGCAGCCTTACAGGAAGAAATCAGTCGCCTGCGGCGTAAAAACCTGCGCATCGCCCTGGTACCAACGATGGGAAACCTGCATGACGGACATTTGCGACTGATCGCTACCGCCAGAGCCCATGCAGATATCGTCGTCGCTTCCATTTTTGTGAACCCGATGCAATTTGATAAACCTGAGGATCTGTCCCGTTATCCCCGGACATTCCGCGAAGACAGCGAAAAGCTGGAACAACACCGGACGGATATTCTGTTTGTGCCCGGGGTCAGTGCTATTTATCCTCAGGGGACTGACGATCAGACCTTTGTTGAGGTGCCCGGACTTTCAGGTTTACTCGAAGGGGCAAGCCGGCCAGGCCATTTCCGGGGGGTCACCACCATTGTCAGTAAGCTCTTTAATATGGTACGCCCGGATGTCGCCTGTTTTGGCGAGAAAGATTTTCAGCAGTTACTCGTCATCCGTAAAATGGTCGCCGATTTGGGTTACCCGATAGAGATAATCGGAGTACCTACCGTGCGTGCCCCGGATAACCTGGCGTTAAGCTCGCGTAATGGCTATCTGACGCCGGAAGAGCGTAACAAAGCCCCTTACCTGAGCCAGGTCATGAACACTCTCGCCGATCAACTGACGGCCGGACAAACCGATATCAGCACACTTATCGCGGAGGCGGGATCACAGCTCCGTGAATACGGATTTACCCCTGATAATATTGCGATTTGCGACAGCGAGACGCTGCAACCGCTGACATCTGACAGCCGTAATGCGGTGATCCTGATGGCGGCCTGGCTCGGTGATGCCAGACTGATTGATAATCAGACGGTGGCTCTTTAGCAGGTTTCCGGTGAACTGACTGCAGAAGAAAAGACGGGAAGGTCTCCCCGCCGCCGGGAGGTGGCGGGGAGCGGAGATCAGCTACGTAAGCCTCTGCCGCGCTGGATCAGTGTCCAGACCAGGGTATAGAAAGCTGCGATAAAGACCAGCAGAATAGTAATGGTTAACGCGACCGGAACATCACTGATCCCCAGGAAGCCATAACGGAACCCGCTGATCATGTAGACGATAGGGTTCAGTTTGGAAATCACCTGCCAGACCGGCGGCAGCAGAGACAGCGAATAAAACACGCCTCCCAGATAGGTCAGCGGTGTCAGAACGAACGTCGGGATCAGGCTGATATCATCAAACGAACGGGCAAATACCGCATTCAGCAGCCCGGCCAGCGAAAACAGCACCGATGTCAGGACGATGGTTAACGCAACCATTGGCCAGAAATAGACATGAAACGGTACAAAGCACAGAGAAATTGCCGTGACCAGGATCCCGACACAGATCCCCCGCGCTACGCCGCCGCCGACATAGCCGGCAATAATGATATGGGTCGGCACCGGAGCGACCAGTAACTCTTCAATATTGCGCTGAAATTTTGCACTGAAGAAAGAGGAAGCCACGTTGGAATAGGAGTTGGTGATCACCGACATCATAATCAGACCCGGCACGATAAACTGCATATAGCTGAAGCCATGCATATCACCGATTCGGGAACCAATCAGATTACCGAAAATAATAAAATAGAGTGTCATGGTGATCACCGGCGGCACCAGTGTCTGTATCCAGATCCGCATAAAACGATGGATCTCTTTGCCCCAGATACTCTTTAACGCGACCCAGTATAAATGCGTCATGAATTTCCCTCCGCAGAACCATTGACCAGACTGACAAACAGCTCTTCCAGACGGTTGGCTTTATTACGCATACTCAATACCGAAATTCCCTGTGATGTCAGCTGACTGAAGACATCATTCAGTCCCTGCTCACGCAGAACTTCGACTTCCAGGGTTGAGGAGTCCACCAGCTGAGCAGTGAACCCGTCAAGCTGCGGACGCGGACTGTCCGGCGACAGGTCCAGAATAAAGGTTTCAGACTTTAGCTTGCCGAGCAGGGCTTTCATCGACGTATTTTCTACCAGCTCTCCCCGCTGAATAATGCCGATATTACGGCACAGCATTTCGGCTTCTTCCAGATAGTGGGTCGTCAGAATAATCGTCGTCCCCTGCTCGTTCAGCGCTTTCAGGAACGTCCACATGGAACGACGAAGCTCAATATCGACCCCGGCCGTCGGTTCATCAAGAATTAACAACTTCGGTTCATGCATCAGCGCACGGGCTATCATCAGGCGACGTTTCATCCCGCCGGACAACATTCTTGCCCGCTGATCACGCTTTTCCCAGAGATCCAGTTGTCGCAGGTACTTCTCTGCTCTGATCAATGCCTCTTTCCGCTCAACGCCGTAATACCCTGCCTGACTGACAACAATCCGCAGTACGGTTTCGAAGGGGTTAAAATTGAATTCCTGCGGTACCAGGCCTAACTGGCGTTTAGCATTGACCTTGTCATTTTCAAGATCATAGCCAAACACTTTCACCTGTCCGGAAGTTTTGTTCACCAGTGAACTGATGATACCTATCGTGGTGGATTTACCGGCACCGTTCGGGCCCAGTAACGCGTAAAAATCTCCGGCCCTGACGGTCAGATCCAGCCCTTTAAGGGCATGGATATTCTCACCATAGGTTTTAGTCAGCCCGGAGATTTCCAGTGCATACGTCATACCTGTTCCATCCTGAGATAATGAAGGAGTTAAAATTAATTTTTACCGCAATTTCGTCGGGATCCCCGCAAACAGCGGGTGAAGTCCGCTATCTGAACCGTCCGGTAGCAGAACGTACACCACAGGATACCTGACGGATGACGGCAATGGCTGTCCGAAAGAGGGTGACAGACCGGCAAAACCCGGACCAGCGCAGACAGACCGGTGGTGCCTTGTCAGTAATGACAGCATCGGTGAAAAAGAGTGCTCAGTATAAATCAGGCCGGATTAACCGGCCTGAAAGATTGTGCTATTGATATGCCGGACTCAGGGTTCCAGAATAACCACTTTGCCGACATACGGCAGATGGCGATAACGCTGTGCGTAATCAATACCGTAGCCCACAACGAACTCATCCGGGATGGTGAAGCCAACATACTCAACATCCACGTTCACTTCACGGCGCTCAGGCTTATCCAGCAGCGTACAAATGGCCAGAGACTTTGGCTCACGCAGGCGTAAGATCTCACGCACTTTGCTCAGGGTGTTACCGGAATCAATAATATCTTCAACAATCAGCACGTCTTTACCGCGGATATCTTCATCAAGATCTTTAATGATTTTGACATCCCGGGTGCTCGACATACCATTGCCATAACTTGAGGCCGTAATAAAATCGACTTCGTGAGAAACGTCTATTGCCCGGCACAAATCGGCCATAAACATAAATGATCCACGTAACAGGCCGACCAGCACGATATCATTGCCGCGATCACGGTAATCTGCAGAAATTTGCTGGCCCAGAGCTGTAATACGCTGTCTGATTTCTTCTTCAGAAATCATCACTTCTACGGTGTGTTTCATAATATATATCTCACTGATTTTACTCAGCTTAACCTCATTAATGGCGGGGATTAATACAGTCATGATCCACAGATCATGGCGGGGATTATCGCACAGACCAGGCCCTGCACGATAGCCTGAGAACCGATTAAGTCCCTGCGCCCGGAGCCCCTTCCCCTCCCCGGCCCCACCTGTAACGGGAAGGCGGGATAAACTGCGCCGCGAATATCAGGTCCGGCTGACCGTAAAGCCAAGCATCATCCCGGTGTCTTCATGCTCCAGCAGATGGCAATGGGCCATATAGGCCTGGCTCTGACTGGCGGTATGGGTGAAATTCACCAGAATTTCACTGACTCCCCCTTCCACCCGGACGATATCCTTCCATCCCTGCCGATGTGCAGCGACCGGTAATCCGTTTTCAGAGAGGATCCTGAACTGAGTCCCATGGACATGGAAAGGATGCAGCATCATGTCTCCCTGGCCACTGATGCGCCAAATCTCTGTCGTCTGAATCGGTACATCAAAGGCGGGGTGATTCATATCAAAGGCTTTACCGTTGATTTTATTACCCTGATGAAAATCATACGCTTTTCCGGTGCTATTCGCAGGGGGCTTATCCATCGCCATACCCGGCATATGATCCATACCGCTGCCCGTCGTCGGTGAGGACATTTCCTGATGTGGCATTGCCATCCCGGCCATTCCCTTACCGGACGACGCGGTTTCACCCATCGACATGCCGCCCATCGCTTTATGTCCGTAGCGTTTAATCAGTGCCGCCATTCCCTGCTGGTCCAGTTGTTTATCCATGGATAACTGCAATGTTCGTTTTGTCATCCCCGCCAGACTCTCCCGTGCTGGCAGTGATGGCATGACCGATAAAGTATCCGGCAGCGTGCTGCTGCCGGCAATACGTATCGGCAGCACATTCAGTACCGGTAATGGCTGGTCAAACGGCGCCAGTACCATGCCGGCCTGCTCTGTAGGCAGCGTCACTAAGTCAAACGCTTTACCGTCACTGGTATCGACCATCACTTCAAAGCGCTCGCCCGGGATCATTTCCAGGCTATCCACCTTGACGGGCTGAGCCAGTAAACCACCATCACTGGCAATAACATAGAGCGGACGTTGATCACTGGCGCTAAGGATAAGGCTGCGGGCATTACAGCCGTTCAGCATCCTGAAACGCACCCAGCCACGGGGGACCGCATGCTGCGGGTAGCTGACACCGTTAGTCAGCATCATATTGCCAAACCAGCCGACCGCAGCCCGCATAATGTCCAGCTGGTAGTCAATCTGCGAACCATCAGCGGTCAATTGCTTGTCCTGAAATACCAGCGGAATATCATCCACTCCCCATTCAATCGGCAAGCGCAGCAGGTCAATTTCATCATCATCAATGATCAACATTCCTGCCAGCCCTTTGGCGACCTGATAGCCGGTATGGCCGTGATAATGCGGGTGATACCAGCAAGTCGCCGCTTGCTGATCCGGCGTAAAAGTCACTTCCCGGCGACCTCCCGCCGGGATCACTTCCTGCGGCCCGCCATCCACATCCCCCCCGACTTTCAGTCCATGCCAGTGGAGCGTCGTTGCCATCGGTAACGTGTTATTAATGTCGATAGTGACCTGCTGCTGACGGCGAAGACGGATGGCCGGGCCCAGTAAACTGCCATTGTAGCCCCAGGTGGGCACCTCCTGGCCTTGCCACCGGGTCACTCCGGTCATTACCGTCAGCCGGATACGCTGACGGATATCCGGCATCAGTTGTGACGGTACGGGTAATAACGGTCTTGTCGCAGCCATCAGTGAACGGCTCCAGATCGGGAGTAAGCCTGCCGCTGCACACGCAGTAGTCAGCTTCAGAAAATCTCGACGCTGCATAACGGAATATCCTTAGACGAAAAAGCATTTGTTAAGCATAAACCCTCTCCCTGCGGGAAGGTCAATACTCACCCTGCTTGCAAAGCGGTCAAAATAATCGTCATCCTGACAGCAACTATGCTAACGTGGATAACATGATATCGACCAGAGAACCCCAATGACTAAAATCTTCAGGCTGCTGTTGTTGACCGCATTAATGGGCGTCACCGGCACCAGCTTTGCTCTCGATGAATCTCAGGCCGAAGATATGGCCGACTTAACGGCAGTCTTCATCTACCTGAAAAATGACTGTGGTTACCAGAAAATTCCCGATAATCAGATCCGAAATGCCCTGATCTTCTTCGCCCGACAGAATCACTGGGATTTAAGTAACTATGACCAGATGAATATGCAACAACTCGGCGAAGCAAGCTATGAAGATCTGAGCGGTATCGCCGTGCCGCAGGCTCAGAAATGCCAGTCTCTGGCTGATAAATCGCTGAGCCTGCTCTCTTATGTTAAGCAGTGATCAGAAAGGCAGATGCCGTGCATCACTTCCGTGACTTCGTTATCATCATCAGCTTATTTTTATCATCCGGTAATACAGGAGAGTAATCACGTGTCACAGCACGATAAATGGCATGAAACATTGCATGACGGTTTCGGGCAGTATTTTACTGTCGATAAAGAACTTTATCGGGATAAAACCGAACATCAGGATTTAGTGATTTTCGAAAACAGTGCCTTCGGCAGAGTCATGGCTCTGGATGGTGTGGTACAAACCACCGAACGTGATGAATTTATCTACCATGAAATGCTGACCCACGTACCGCTTTTCGCCCACGGTGAAGCCCGCAGTGTGCTGATTATCGGCGGCGGTGATGGCGGAATGCTGCGCGAAGTCGCCCGTCATCCTGGCGTGGAACGGATCACTATGGTCGAAATTGACGCCGGGGTCGTAACGTTCTGTCGTGAGTACCTGCCGAACCATAGCGCGGGTGCTTATGATGACCCCCGCTTTACGCTGGTGATCGACGACGGTGTTAACTTCGTGAATCAGACAGATCAGAAATTTGATGTGATCATTTCTGACTGTACGGACCCGATCGGTCCCGGTGAAAGCCTCTTCACCTCTGACTTCTACGAAGGCTGCCAGCGTTGTCTGAATGAAGGCGGGATCTTCGTCGCACAGAACGGGGTCTGTTTTCTGCAGCAGGAAGAAGCGATTAACAGCCATCGTCGCCTGCGCCCTTATTTCTCAGATGTCAGTTTTTACCAGGCCGCGGTTCCGACCTATTACGGCGGAATTATGACTTTTGCCTGGGCGAGTAATGACGAGTCTCTGCGTACACTCACTCACGAGACGCTCACTCAGCGTATTAATGAATCCGGCATTACCTGCCGCTATTATACACCGGCTATTCATCAGGGCAGTTTTGCCTTACCACAGTATTTACTGGATGCTCTGTCAGCAGAGTGATCCGCAACTTTCCCTAAAGGAGGTGGACTAAATTGCAAAAGCTAAAACTACATGGCTTCAATAATCTGACGAAAAGCCTGAGTTTTTGTATCTATGATATTTGCTACGCGAACACAAAAGAAGAACGTGACGGCTACATCGCATATATCGACGAGCAATATAATGCTAACCGACTGACTGAAATTCTGACTGAAACCTGTTCTATCATAGGGGCTAATGTCCTGAACATTGCCCGCCAGGACTACGAGCCCCAGGGGGCCAGCGTCACTATTCTGGTGAGTGAAGAACCGGTTAATCCTGAAGATATCGATACCTCAGAGCACCCCGGCCCGCTACCGGATGCGATTGTTGCTCATCTCGATAAAAGCCATATCTGCGTACATACCTATCCGGAAAGCCACCCGGAAGGCGGTCTCTGTACTTTCCGGGCAGATATCGAAGTTTCGACCTGTGGTGTGATCTCCCCGCTGAACGCCCTGAACTACCTTATTCATCAGCTGGAATCCGATATCGTGACCATCGACTACCGTGTCCGTGGGTTCACCCGCGATATTAACGGGGTAAAACATTTCATCGATCATGAAATTAATTCGATTCAGAATTTTATGTCAGAGAATATGAAATCGATGTACGACATGATGGATGTCAATGTCTACCAGGAAAATATCTTTCACACCAAAATGCTGCTGAAAGAATTTGACCTGAAGCACTATCTGTTCAATACCCGTCCGGAAGATTTGACGGCCGGTGAACACCAGCGGATCACTGATCTGTTATGGAAAGAGATGCGTGAAATTTATTATGGCCGCAATATTCCTGCGGTAAATCAGAAATAAACGCTATCGGACCGGCACGCTGTTGCCGGTCTTTTCCTGCTCCCCGTTAACGGCGCTCAATAAACTTCTGATAGGCATCCACCAGCAGAAAGAAGTCTTCAACGCCACAAAATGCCAGTGACTCCTGATCGTAATAGCTCATTCCTTCTTCAGGTTCATCCGTATCAAAAGACAGCATATTGGCACTGATCATCACTTCTTCATCATCAATCCACAACGTGTACTCTTTACCCGTGCGGCTCCATTGCCGGGTCGTCCCTTTGACCGAACGGGCACCTTCACGTACCTCGTCGAGCAACGCCAGGTCTCCCCTGACTTCATCATTAAACCAGTGACCGACCGCCTCATGGTCCATCGACATGCGTACGATCACATTGCCGGTAACATCATGAACAAACTGGTATTCCATAACTGACTCCTGACGATACTGATGACATGATCATCAGCTCACAACTGTTAACACCTGTCGCTGCCGTTGGCAGGCTATGACACAGACACGGCCCGTATCCCGCGCCAGCACGACCGCAGAACAGGGATAAAAAAAGCACAGCCTGCGCTGTGCTTTTTCGCCTGAGACTATATTAACAGTAATCAGACGCTGGTCTGAAAAATAACGTCTTTAGCTTTGTCAGTATATTCGGGCAGGTGGTCAAAATTCAGGTAGCGGTAGGTATCGCTGGCTGTTTTATCCACCTCTGCCATGAAATGCTGATATTCGTCCGGCGTAGGCAGTTTGCCTGACAGAGAGGCCACAGCGGCGAGCTCAGCAGATGCCAGGTAGACGTTCGCACCATTCCCTAAACGGTTAGGGAAGTTACGGGTTGAGGTCGATACCACCGTCGCCCCGTCAGCGACACGGGCCTGGTTCCCCATGCAGAGTGAACATCCCGGAATTTCAACCCTGGCACCACTCTTACCAAAGACACTGTAGTAACCTTCTTCCGTCAACTGGGCGGCATCCATTTTGGTCGGCGGCGCAACCCATAACCGGGTCGGCAGCGGTCCTTTATGGCTATCCAGCAATTTACCGGCAGCACGGAAGTGACCGATATTGGTCATACAGGACCCGATAAAGACCTCATCAATTTTCTCACCCTGCACATCGGATAACCAGCGGGCGTCATCCGGATCATTCGGCGCACACAGGATAGGCTGCGTGATCTCATTCAGATCGATATCGATCACCGCCGCATATTCTGCATCCGCATCCGCTTCAAGTAGTTGCGGATCCGCCAGCCATTGTTCCATGCCCTGGATACGGCGTTCGAGAGTACGGCGATCGCCATAACCTTCCGCAATCATCCATTTCAGTAGCACAATATTGGAATTGAGATATTCAATGATCGGCGCTTTATCCAGCTTGATCGTACAACCTGCCGCGGAACGTTCCGCTGAAGCATCAGAAAGTTCAAAAGCCTGTTCCGCTTTCAGATCCGGTAAACCTTCGATCTCCAGAATACGACCGGAGAAGATATTCTTTTTCCCTTTCTTCTCGACCGTCAGCAGTCCCTGTTTGATAGCATACAACGGGATAGCATGAACCAGGTCACGCAGGGTGATCCCGGGCTGCATCTTACCACTGAAACGCACCAGTACAGACTCCGGCATATCCAGGGGCATCACACCGGTGGCAGCAGCAAACGCGACGAGTCCGGAGCCGGCCGGGAACGAAATACCGATAGGGAAACGGGTATGAGAGTCTCCGCCGGTGCCGACCGTGTCCGGTAACAGCATGCGGTTCAGCCAGCTATGGATAATACCATCGCCCGGACGCAGAGAGACCCCGCCACGGTTCATTATGAAGTCCGGTAACGTGTGCTGCATCTGTACGTCGACCGGTTTGGGATACGCTGCCGTATGGCAAAACGACTGCATGACTAAATCAGCAGAGAAGCCGAGGCAGGCAAGATCCTTCAGTTCATCACGGGTCATTGGCCCGGTCGTATCCTGAGAACCGACAGACGTCATTTTTGGCTCACAGTATTCGCCTGGACGAATACCGGCGACACCACAGGCCCGGCCGACCATTTTCTGGGCCAGCGAGAAACCACGCTCACTTTTCACCACGTCCTTCGCTTTACGGAAGACGTCACTGTGCGGCAGGGAAAGTGCCTCACGGGCGCGGGCCGTCAGACCACGACCAATGATCAGCGGGATACGTCCACCCGCGCGAACCTCATCCAGCAGAACATCGGTTTTCAGCGCAAAGGTTTCCAGCAGTTCGTTATCCTCATGACGGCGAACTTCACCTTTATAAGGATAAATATCAATGACATCCCCCATATTGAGGCCGCTGACATCCACTTCTATCGGTAAGGCACCGGCATCTTCCATGGTATTGAAGAAGATCGGCGCGATTTTTCCGCCCAGAACCACACCGCCGCCCTTCTTATTCGGTACATAAGGGATATCATCCCCCATAAACCACAGGACAGAGTTGGTGGCTGATTTACGGGAAGAACCGGTACCGACCACATCCCCGGTATAGACCAGCGGAAAGCCTTTACTCTGTAAGGCTTCGATTTGTTTAATCGGGCCAATATTTCCGGCATCGTCCGGGGTAATGCCGTCACGGGCAATTTTCAGCATCGCCAGCGCATGCAACGGAATATCAGGACGAGACCAGGCATCCGGAGCCGGAGAAAGATCATCGGTATTGGTTTCACCGGTCACTTTAAAGACGGTCAGCGTGATCTTCTCCGCCAGCTCAGGACGGGACAGGAACCATTCGGCATCCGCCCAGGACTTCAGTACCTGCTGTGCAAAGGGATTACCTGCTTTGGCTTTTTCTTCAACATCATAAAAATTATCAAACATCAGCAGGGTATGGGACAGGGCTTTTGCCGCACCGGCCGCCAGCTTTTCATCATCCAGCGCATCGATTAACGGATGGATGTTATATCCTCCCTGCATAGTACCCAGCAGATCTACCGCTTTTTCAGGCGTGATTAGCGGGGAAGTGGCTTCACCTTTAACGATAGCCGCAAGGAACCCGGCTTTTACATAGGCAGCTTCATCAACACCAGGGGGGACACGATTTATCAGCAGATCTAACAGAAATTCTTCTTCACCTTTCGGTGGAGTTTTCAGCAGTTCAACCAGTGCTGCGGTCTGGGACGCATCTAAAGGCTTGGGGACAATTCCCATAGCAGCACGTTCGGCAACGTGCTTACGGTATTCATCTAGCACGACGTTCTCCTCACTCACATTGTATTGGCTTCCTGCGCTATGGCTCTGCATGTAAAAGGTATTATCGCAGAGATAAAAAGCGCGGGTCCGCTTTGGCAGCTTATCAGCATCCTGATCTGTTGTTAATCTGTTTACAAAAAATCAACATCCTTGCCGTTCAGGGAACATGCCGGTACATAACGCTAATCAGCTGAAATATAATACATTAATTAAACTAGCACTCTTCATGCTGAAACATAAAGAAAAAATATCACTCCATTTCCGGCGACAGCCACCGGCCGGAGGGGACTTTTCAGGCAATATAAAAAACGCTGGTTGAACTGTGGTTTAAGTTGCGGGTTTACCTTACCTGCTAAAAACCTTATATTTTATCTGCCTTTTTTATACAGGATTATCCCTTGAACAGTTACCGAACGTACAAGGGCAGATAAATTGCTTGTCTGCCCCCTGGCAGACAGCAGCGAGCGAATAGCCACGCCTGTCTTTATTTTATCGCAGACGAGGTATCAAAAATGTTCACCCACGCACTCTTTCCTCCGGGTTTATCCCTTTAATCGTACCTGCCGTCACTGTGCCGGTTTGCACAGAAAACTTTCCACGAATCCTTAATGAAGGAGCCACAGATGGACGATGACCCGACCAGGCAACGTTATATGCGTTGCAGGGGGACGCCTGCCTGACCCTCAACTCTGCAGCGTATCTTACTTTTTTTACTGTCCTGCGCCCGGGATCCCCGCGCCGGCAGTCACAAAGCGGATACTATTGAGATGACACAGATTATAAATACCCGCCCGCTGCTGCAGGAAAAACAGCAGCCGCAGACACCGGAATGGCTGATCAGCCATCATATTACTACCAGCACAGAAGCAACACTGGCGTCACTCGATGCCGGCAGCCAGGGATTAACCGCTGAACAGGTTGCTGACCGTCAGCACCGTTTTGGTCCGAACGAAATTGCCGTAAAAAAAGCCCCTCCGGCCCTTATCCAGTGGCTGCAGGCCTTCAATAATCCTTTTATTTATGTGCTGCTGGCACTGGCGATTGTCAGTTTTGTGACCGATTACTGGATCCCTCTTCGTGCCGGTGATAAACCGGATCTGACCAGCGTGATTATTATGAGCTGTATGATCCTGTTCAGCACCCTGCTCCGTTTTGTGCAGGAATTCCGTACCAACAAAGCCGCAGATGCACTGAACTCTCTGGTGGAAGTGACGGTGAATGTCCGTCGGCAGGATGAACAGCATCAGTCTGTCGTCCTGTCTGTGCCCCGCCACGAAATCGTGCCCGGCGACATCGTCATGCTCAGCGCCGGAGACATTGTTCCGGCCGATCTGCGTTTGCTAGAAAGCAGTTCACTGCAACTGAATCAGTCCGTCCTGACCGGTGAAACGCTCCCGGTTGAAAAACACGCCCGGGTTCATGCGGAAGAGTCACAGGCTGAGATCAGCGAACAGGCACTGCTCCACCAGCCAGCCATAGCTTTGATGAGCACCAGCGTCCTCAGTGGTTCTGCCACCGCCGTCGTCGTCGCCACAGGTGAAGACACCTGGTACGGATCACTGGCCGGGAAGATTTCCGGTGCGGCTCCTAAAACTGCCTTTGATAAAGGGGTCAACAGTGTCAGTTGGTTGCTGATCCGCTTTATGCTGTTGATGGTGCCGGTTGTCTTTCTGATTAACGGGCTGACCAAAGGTGAATGGACTGAGGCGCTGTTCTTTTCCCTGGCGGTGGCCGTTGGCCTGACCCCCGAAATGCTGCCGATGATCGTCAGTACGAATCTGGCCAAGGGTGCCATGGCGCTGGCGTCCAGAAAAGTCGTGGTGAAACGTATCAATGCCATTCAGAACCTGGGGGCCATGGATATTCTTTGCACCGATAAAACCGGCACCCTGACCGATGACAATATTATCCTTGCCGGTGCACTCACTGCGGATGGCTTCGACGATATCCACGTTGCTGAAATGGCATGGCTGAACAGTTATCTGCAGCAGGGCATCAATAATCCGATGGATCGTGCCATCAATGACTATGCCACTCAGCAGGGGATAGCACGCCGGTTGCTGCATATTCGTAAAGCCGATGAATTACCGTTCGACTTTACCCGGCGTTGTCTTTCTGTGTCGGTTTACGACGACCATGGCAGACAACAGCTCATCTGCAAAGGGGCCAGTGAAGAGATGCTAGCCCGCTGCACACGCGTCCTATCCGGTAAAGAAGAGGTCCTTCTCACCCCGGAACATCTGCAACATTACCGGGATTATGTGGCAGAGAAAAACCGCCAGGGTTATCGCGTGCTTCTGATGGGCAGCAAAACCTTGTCCCCGGAGAATGCCCTGCGCCGTTTGCGCCATGACGATGAATGTGATCTGACACTGTGCGGGATCCTGTGTTTCCTTGACCCGGTAAAACAGGGGGCGGAAAGCGCCCTGGCTTCACTGAAAGCCCGCGGGGTTCAGGTCAAAGTTCTGACCGGCGATAATGCCGAGGTGACCGCTAAAATTTGCCGTGACCTGCGTCTGTCTGCCGGTATCCCGTTACAGGGACCGGATATCGCCGCCATGGACGATGAGACCCTGAAACAGCAACTGGCCAGCCATACTATTTTTGCACGGCTGACCCCGTCGGATAAAACGCGGATAGTGACACTGCTGCAACAGTCCGGTCATACCGTCGGCTTTCTCGGTGATGGTATTAACGATGCCGCGGCACTGCATGCTGCCGATGTCGGGATCTCAGTGGATAATGCGACTCAGATTGCACAGAATGCAGCGGATATTATTTTGCTGGAAAAAGACCTGCAGGTTCTGGAACACGGCGTCCGTATCGGCCGTCAGACCTTCGGGAATATCATCAAGTATCTGAATATCACCGCCAGTTCTAACTTCGGCAATGTCTTCTCGGTCTTAATTGCCAGCGCCTTTATTCCGTTTATGCCAATGCTGGCCATTCAGTTGCTGCTGCAAAACCTGATCTATGATGTGTCTCAGATGCTGTTACCCTGGGATAGCATGGATGAAGAGTTTGTGGCACAGCCCCGGAAATGGGATGCCGGAAATATCGGGCGCTTTATGCTGGTGATGGGCCCGATTTCATCGGTATTCGATGTGGCTACCTTTGCCATCATGTGGCACGTCTTTTCTGCTCACAGTGAGGCCACACAATCGTTGTTCCAGTCCGGCTGGTTTGTGGAAGGTCTGCTGTCACAGACGCTGGTGGTTCATATGCTGCGGACCCGCAAAATCCCGTTCCTGCAGAGCTGTGCCCGCTGGCCGGTACTGTTAAGCACATTAGCTGTAGTCGTTATCGGGATCGCCCTGCCGTACTCACCGCTGGCAACCACCTTCAGGTTACAGCCTTTACCACTGAGCTATTTCCCCTGGTTATTACTGATCCTGACCGGGTACTGCCTGCTGAGTCAGTCCGTAAAACAGTTTTACTGCCGGCGTTTTGGTCAGTGGTTTTAAGCACGGAACGGAATGCCCCCATAAACAACGGCTCCCTGAGGAGCCGTTGTTTTACTGCCTTTCCCTGTTACTTTTTCTTCGCTTTAGGGTTAGGTAAGTCGGTAATACTGCCTTCATAAATCTCAGCGGCCAGGCCGACGGACTCATGTAAGGTCGGGTGGGCATGAATGGTCAGCGCAATATCTTCCGCATCACATCCCATTTCAATCGCCAGCCCGATTTCGCCCAGTAATTCACCGCCATTCGTACCGACAATCGCCCCACCGATAATACGGTGTGATTCTTTATCGAAAATCAGCTTGGTCATACCGTCTGCGCAATCAGAAGCAATTGCCCTGCCTGAAGCCGCCCACGGGAAGGTGGAGACTTCGTAACTGATGCCTTTCTCTTTGGCTTCTTTTTCGGTCAGACCAACCCAGGCAACTTCCGGCTCGGTATACGCGATAGACGGGATCACCTTAGGATCGAAATAGTGTTTCTTACCGGAGATAACTTCGGCAGCCACGTGCCCTTCATGTACCCCTTTGTGTGCCAGCATTGGCTGACCCACGATGTCCCCGATAGCAAAGATATGCGGTACGTTGGTACGCATCTGTTTATCAACCTGAATGAAACCACGGTCATCAACGTCAACCCCGGCCTTACCGGCATCCAGGCTCTTACCGTTAGGCAGACGACCGATAGCGACCAGTACCGCATCATAACGCTGTGGTTCCGCAGGGGCATTTTTGCCTTCCATCGAGACATAAATACCGTCTTCTTTGGCTTCAACCGCGGTCACTTTGGTTTCCAGCATCAGCGTAAACTGCTTGCTGATACGACGGGTAAAGGCTTTAACCACATCTTTGTCAGCGGCCGGGATCACCTGGTCAAACATCTCCACCACATCAATCTGTGAACCCAGGGCATGATACACGGTCCCCATTTCCAGGCCGATAATACCACCGCCCATAATCAGCAGGCGCTCAGGCACTTCTTTCAATGCCAGTGCATCGGTAGAGTCCCAAACACGGGGATCTTCATGCGGGATAAACGGTAGCTGTACCGGACGGGAACCGGCAGCAATAATCGCATTATCGAAACTGATGGTAGTCGTGCCGTTTTCGCCTTCAACCTGCAGCGTATTCGCGCCGGTAAATTTACCGAAACCGTTCACGACGTTAACTTTGCGGCCTTTTGCCATTCCCGCAAGTCCACCGGTCAGCTGGGTGATGACTTTCTCTTTCCAGGTACGGACTTTATCGATATCCGTTTTTGGCTGACCAAATACGATACCGTGAGCTTCAAGCGCTTTGGCTTCTTCGATAACTTTTGCGACGTGCAGTAACGCCTTGGAAGGGATACAACCTACGTTCAGACAAACACCGCCAAGGGTGCTGTAGCGTTCAACCAGAACCGTTTCCAGTCCTAAGTCAGCACAACGAAAAGCGGCGGAGTAGCCTGCAGGACCTGCACCAAGTACCACGACCTGGGTTTTAATCTCTGTACTCATCATGACCTCTTATTTGACTGTCCGGCAGTCCGACGTCAGTTGTTATCATTGATAACGTCCGCAAACCACCCGGACGTATTTAGCGCAAGAGTTTACAGAATTGTTAATAAACTGCAAACAGCGTTATGTTAGCGAAAGTCACCTGTGGTGACGGTCATTAACGCCGTAAACTCTCTTCCGGCAGGATGCATATACCGGATGCAAACACCTTGATACGTTCGGCACAGTAATAAGGCCGGCGATTATCACCGGCCTCATCCGTGTTACATAATCAGACGACGAATGTCTGACAGTACCTGATTGATATACGTGATAAACCGCGCACCATCGGCACCATCGATCACCCGATGGTCAAACGATAACGACAACGGCAACATCAGGCGCGGTGTAAAGTCCTTACCGTTCCAGACCGGTTTCATCGCCGATTTTGAAACCCCGAGGATAGCCACTTCCGGTGCATTCACAATCGGTGTAAACGATGTAGTTCCCAGTCCGCCAAGGCTGGAAATGGTAAAGCATCCGCCCTGCATATCGCCGGAGGTAAGTTTTCCGTTACGGGCTTTTTTCGAGATATCCATCAGCTCACGGGATAACTCAATAATGCCTTTTTTGTTCACGTCACGGAATACCGGAACCACCAACCCGTTAGGAGTGTCGACCGCTACCCCGATATTAATATATTTTTTCAGGGTTAAACGTTGTGCATCTTCAGAAATCGAACTATTGAAACGCGGGAAGGCTTCCAGTGCTTTTGCCACCGCTTTCATAATAAACACCACCGGCGTAATTTTTACGTCCAGTTTCTGTTTCTCAGCGTCAACATTCTGCTGCTTACGGAACGCTTCCAGTTCAGTAATATCCGCTTCATCGAAATGCGTGACATGCGGGATCATCATCCAGTTACGGCTCAGGTTAGCCCCGGACAGTTTCTGAATACGTCCCAGCTCGACTTCTTCAATCTCACCAAACTTGCTGAAGTCTACCTTCGGCCATGGCAGCATCCCCGGCAGTGCTGTCGCACCGGAGGCAGGGTTCTCTGCACGTTTCACGGCATCTTTCACGTACGCCTGCACATCTTCACGCAGGATACGGTTTTTACGGCCGGTCCCTTTCACTTTCGCCAGGTTAACCCCGAATTCACGTGCCAGACGACGGATCACCGGGGTGGCGTGGACGTAAGCATCATTTTCTGCAAAGTCACTTTGGGCGGCTGCAGGCTTAGCCGTATTCTGCGCCGGAGCAGGCGCTTTTTCTGCTGCAGGGACCGGGGCGGCCTGAGGCGCTGATGCCGGGGCAGCTACCGGCGCACTGTCGGCAATTTCAAACACCATCATCGGTGAGCCGGTGCTGACTTTATCGCCGACGGAAATACTGATGGATTTAACCGTACCGGCATACGGTGCCGGAACTTCCATTGAGGCTTTATCACCTTCAACGGTGATCAGTGATTGTTCGTTTTCAACCTTATCACCGACCTTCACCATGATTTCGGTCACTTCAACTTCATCACCACCGATGTCAGGCACCTGAATGATTTTCTCTTCGCTGGCCGTGGCTGCAGGTGCGGCCGCTGGTGCAGTATTTTCTGCGACCGGTGCGGCGTCGGCGTCCGACGTTTCAAAGACCATGATAAGCGATCCGGTACTGACTTTATCGCCGAGGGTCACTTTAATCTCTTTCACTTTACCGGCAAAAGGTGCAGGCACTTCCATGGAGGCCTTATCGCCTTCGACAGTCAGCAGAGACTGTTCAGCCTCAACCGTATCGCCGGCTTTCACCAGAATTTCGGTGACTTCCACTTCATCACCCCCGATATCCGGGACATTGACCTCACGGGTTCCGGTGGCTGAAGCAGCCGCGGCTTGTGGCTGCGCTGTCTCTGCTGCTTTCGCGGCCGGCGCTTCGGCTTCAGCCGCCTCGAAGATCATAATCAGTGATCCGGTCGCCACTTTATCGCCGGTAGCGACTTTAATTTCTTTAATAACACCGGACTGAGGTGAAGGCACCTCCATCGATGCCTTGTCCCCTTCAACCGTGATCAGTGATTGCTCGGCGTCAACCTTATCACCCACTTTGACCAGGATTTCCGTCACTTCAACTTCATCAGTGCCGATATCCGGAACGTTGATTTCAATTGCCATCAATAATTACCTCTTACGCCAGACGCGGATTGACTTTATCAGCATCGATATCAAATTTACGGATCGCCTCAGCGACCACATTTTTATCAATCTCACCGCGTTTAGCCAGTTCACCCAGAGCAGCAACCACCACATACGAAGCATCGACTTCAAAATGATGACGCAGATTTTCACGGCTGTCAGAGCGACCAAAGCCATCCGTACCCAGCACACGATAATCACTGGCAGGAATATAGTTGCGTACCTGCTCAGCAAACAGTTTCATGTAATCGGTCGATGCGACGGCCGGAGCATCACTCATCACCTGAGCAATATAAGGCACGCGAGGCTCTTCGGCAGGATGCAGCATGTTCCAGCGCTCACAGTCCTGACCATCACGAGCCAGTTCGGTAAAGGATGTCACACTGTAAACGTCGGAGCCGACACCGTACTCTTTGGCCAGGATTTCTGCGGCTTCACGGACATGGCGCAGCATAGCACCGGAGCCCAGTAACTGTACTTTGCCTTTGCTGCCTTGCAGGGTATCCAGTTTGTAGATCCCCTTACGGATACCTTCTTCCGCACCTTCCGGCATCGCTGGCATATGATAGTTTTCGTTCAGGGTGGTAATGTAGTAATACACATTTTCCTGAGCTTCACCGTACATCCGCTCCAGACCGTCATGCATAATCACCGCCACTTCATACGCGTAGGCCGGGTCATAAGAGATACAGTTAGGAATAGTCAGTGACTGAATATGGCTATGTCCGTCTTCATGCTGCAGGCCTTCACCGTTCAGTGTAGTACGTCCGGACGTTCCGCCCACCAGGAAGCCACGGGCTTGCTGATCCCCGGCGGCCCAGCACAGATCACCGATACGCTGGAACCCAAACATGGAGTAATAGATGTAGAACGGGATCATCGGCAGGTTATTGGTACTGTACGATGTCGCGGCGGCTAACCAGGACGCCCCGGCCCCCAGTTCGTTGATCCCTTCCTGCAGGATCTGACCTTTCTCGTCTTCTTTGTAGTAAGCCACCTGCTCGCGGTCCTGCGGTGTGTACTGCTGACCGTTCGGGCTGTAGATACCAATCTGACGGAACAGACCTTCCATACCAAAGGTACGCGCTTCATCGGCAAGGATCGGCACCAGACGATCTTTAATCGATGCATTTTTCAGCATGACATTCAGCGCACGTACGAAGGCAATGGTGGTAGAAATTTCTTTGCTTTGCTCATCGAGCAAAGACTTAAATTCGTCAAGTGCAGGGATATCCAGTTTGTCAGTGAACTTCTCCTGACGGCTTGGCAGATACCCTCCCAGTTTCTCACGCTGACCGTGCAGGTACTGATACTCTTCCGACGCTTTGTCAAAGGTAACGTACGGCAGTGTTTCCAGCTGCTCATCACTGACCGGCACATTGAAACGATCACGGATATAGCGCACGCCATCCATGTTCATTTTCTTCACCTGGTGCGCGATGTTTTTACCTTCCGCCGTTTCACCCATGCCATACCCTTTAACGGTATGCGCCAGGATCAGCACCGGTTTTCCTTTGGTGTCCTGCGCTTTTTTCAGGGCCGCATAGACTTTCTTCGGATCATGACCACCACGGTTCAGTGACCAGATCTCATCGTCTGACATATCTTTGACCAGTGCCGCCGTCTCCGGATATTTTCCGAAGAAGTGCTCACGCACATAGGCCCCGTCTTTTGACTTAAAGGTCTGATAATCACCGTCAACGGTTTCATTCATCAGCTGAATAAGCTTACCACTGGTGTCTTTACGCAGCAGTTCGTCCCAGCGATCGCCCCAGATGACTTTAATCACTTCCCAGCCGGCACCGGTAAAGATACCGTCCAGTTCATTAATAATTTTACCGTTACCTGTCACCGGTCCATCCAGACGTTGCAGGTTACAGTTAATGATGAACACCAGGTTATCCAGTTTCTCACGGGTTGCGATAGTGATCGCCCCTTTGGATTCCGGCTCATCCATTTCACCGTCGCCCAGGAAGGCATAAACGGTCTGCGCCGAGGTCTTTTTCAGACCACGGTGTTCCAGATATTTCAGGAATTTTGCCTGGTAGATTGCCGACAACGGTCCCAGCCCCATAGAAACCGTCGGGAACTGCCAGAAATCAGGCATCAGTTTAGGGTGTGGATAAGAAGAAAGCCCCTTACCATGAACCTCCTGACGGAAGTTGTTCAACTGTTCTTCCGTTAAACGACCTTCCAGGAAGGCGCGGGCATAGATGCCAGGCGAAATGTGCCCCTGGAAATAAACCAGGTCGCCGCCATCCTGCGCAGTACGGGCGCGGAAGAAGTGGTTAAAGCAAACTTCGTAAATGGTCGCAGAAGACTGGAAAGACGCCATATGGCCACCCAGTTCCAGATCTTTTTTAGATGCTCTCAGTACCGTCATAATCGCATTCCAGCGAATTGCTGAACGAATACGTCGCTCCAGTGCCTGGTTCCCCGGATATTCCGGTTCATCGTCAACGGAAATAGTATTGATGTAGTCCTGCGCAGAAGCGCCGGCTGCCACACTGACACCACCTTTGCGAGCCGCATCAAGTACCTGATCAATTAAGTACTGAGCGCGTTCAACACCTTCTTCACGGATGACCGATTCGAGCGCCTGTAACCAGTCGCGGGTTTCAATCGGATCCACGTCATTAGGTAAACGTTCTGACATGGGGCTATTCCTTATCTGTGTCTAATACGTTGAATTTTGAGTAGCTTATCTGTAAAACAAAGTTGGGGTACAGAGCAGACAAGCACTTCATAATTGCACATACCTTGATGTGCCTAACCCTTGCGTTGCTGAAGACGTCTTAATGAACGTTCCCGCCGGCTTTCTTCCCGGCTTCTTTCCAGCAATATTTCTTCAAGAAACGCCAGGTGCGAGTGTGATTCTTCACGGGCTTTTTCCGGCTCACGTGCAATAATCGCCTCAAAAATTCTGGCGCGGTGTCCACTTACTTTCGCTAGCATATCGCGTCGTAAGTAAAGTGTTTCAAAATTCTGCCGGACATTTTGTTCCAGCAGCGGCCCCATAGCGCGCACAAGATGCAACAGCACCATATTATGGGCGGCTTCAGTGACGGTTATTTGATATTTAATGACGGCGTCAGCTTCGGCATCCAGGTTACCGCTGTCCTGTGCCTGCTGAATACGGATGTGATGTGCGCGGATACGCGCTAAATCCTCTTCCGTCCCCCGCAACGCCGCATAGTACGCCGCTATCCCCTCCAGCGCATGCCGGGTTTCCAGTAAATCAAAACGGGATTCAGGAGAATTCGCCAGTATACCGACCAGCGGGTCGCTCAGGCTTTGCCAGAGAGTCGTCTGCACAAAGGTCCCGCCTCCCTGACGACGAGATAACAGTCCCCGGGCTTCCAGGCGCTGTATCGCCTCACGCACGGAGGGGCGCGATACATCAAATTGACGGGCAAGCTCGCGCTCCGGGGGGAGTTGTTCTCCCGGACACAATGAGCCTTCCATAATCAGCGACTCCAGTTGCTGCTCAATCACATCTGACAGCTTAGGTTGTCGGATTTTGCTGTACGCCATCACAGTCGTTAATTTATTCCTGTCATTGTGCCGGATAATTGGTATTACCAATTAGCAAAATACGGGCGCTAAAAGTAACAAATTATTTACCTGCTGTCCATATACCGGTGCCAGCTTTGCGTCAGGATCAAATCCCGGAAATGCGCGATTTTTTCTTTACCATCAACGTCGTCAGCCTGTTTACTCCGGATTTCCTGCTGTTATCTCGCCCTCTGTGGCGGGTAATTCATCCCCTGTTTTTCCTGTCCCGGCAGGATGGAACCGGGCCCATCGCCAAAGATAGGCTTTTTTGAGCACGAAACAACAAAAGCAAGGTGCAAAGCGTATGACTTATCACTATTCTGATCCGCAGGCAGACGGCAGTATCGTGCTGTTACGGACAGGTAAAATAATAACGAAAGCACTATAAATCACTGCCTTCCCTCACCCTGGGAAAGCAGAACTGTAGATGATTAAGAGGTTTTTTTATGGAAAAACAGCAAGAGGACACGCTGAAGCGGGGATTGAAGAACCGCCATATTCAGTTAATCGCTCTGGGGGGAGCCATTGGTACAGGCCTGTTTCTCGGAATAGCGCAAACGATAAAAATGGCCGGTCCTTCCGTCCTGCTGGGGTATGCCATCGGCGGGTTTATCGCCTTTCTGATCATGCGTCAGCTGGGTGAAATGGTGGTAGAGGAGCCGGTCGCCGGGTCATTTAGTCATTTCGCCTATAAATACTGGGGGAGCTTTGCAGGATTTGCTTCCGGCTGGAACTACTGGGTGCTCTATGTGCTGGTAGCCATGGCTGAACTCACTGCTGTCGGCGTCTATATTCAGTACTGGTGGCCGGAAATTCCCACATGGGTGTCTGCAGCGGTCTTCTTTGTACTGATCAATGCCATTAACCTGAGCAATGTGAAAGTCTACGGTGAGATGGAGTTCTGGTTCTCTATCATTAAAGTCGTAGCTGTCATCGGTATGATCCTGTTTGGTGGCTGGATGTTGTTCAGCGGACACGGTGCGCCTGAAGCCTCTTTCTCCAATATCTGGGCCATCGGGGGCTTCTTCCCTCACGGTATTTCCGGGCTTGTGATGTCGATGGCAGTCATCATGTTCTCTTTCGGCGGACTTGAACTGGTGGGGATCACCGCGGCAGAAGCCGATAATCCGGAGCGGAGCATCCCTAAAGCCACTAACCAGGTGTTGTACCGTATTCTGATTTTTTACATCGGCTCACTGACCATCCTGTTATCACTCTACCCGTGGACGAAAGTGGTCGAAGGTGGCAGCCCGTTTGTGCTTATCTTCCATGAACTGGGTGACAGCCTGGTCGCGAATGCGCTGAATATTGTGATCCTGACCGCCGCTCTCTCGGTCTATAACAGTTGCGTCTACAGTAACAGCCGTATGCTGTACGGGCTGGCGAAGCAGGGTAATGGTCCCCGCGCTCTGCTGAAGGTCGACCGCCGTGGGGTGCCTTATGTTGCTCTGGGACTGTCTGCCGTAGCCACTGCTCTCGGGGTACTGATCAACTATCTGATGCCGGCGAAAGCCTTTGGTTTACTGATGTCATTGGTGGTCTCTGCTCTGGTCATTAACTGGGCCATGATAAGCCTGGCGCATCTGAAATTCCGTAAAGCGAAAGAGAGGCAGGGAGTTACCCCACGCTTTAAAGCACTTCTTTATCCGCTGGGTAACTGGATTTGTCTGCTGTTTATGGCAGCTATCCTGGTCATCATGGTCATGACCCCGGGAATGGCGATTTCTGTGTGGCTGATCCCCGTCTGGCTGGTTATTCTGGCCATCGGGTATTTATTCCGGACGAAGAAGCATCCGGCCTGATAATCCACGGTTGACGTAAAAAGGGCGCAGTTCAGAAAGATCTGACTGCGCCCTTTTTGTCCCTCAGAGGATGACCGGCTAGAGCAGTGTCCCTGTGATTGTCAGTAGCGCCACCACCACCACCAGCACCAGCGTGATACGTTTCGCCAACGCCACCGCCATACGGGGTTTTTCCACTTTATCCGTACAGGGGTCGCGTTCCAGCGAGAACTGGGCCAGACGGGTCAGAACCTGATACGGCGTGTGTCGCACATCCCTGATAAATTTGAACCAGGCAGGTAAGGCTTTTTCACCATGCCCTAACAGCGCATAAGCCACACCGGCAAGGCGTACAGGGATCCAGTCCAGCACAAACAGTAATTTCTCCACGCCGGACTGTTCACGTTCGGCTGCTGTCTGATGAGCCGCCAGCCAGCCTTGCCAGGCGCGCAGAAACGCGTATCCGACCAGCGTTACCGGCCCCCACGGCCCCCCCACCACAAACCAGAACAGCGGTGCGAGGTAGAAGCGGTAGTTAATCCACAGCAGTGCATTCTGTAACTCACGCAGATACACACGCTCATTCGCGGTATCCGGTAATCCGTGAATTAAACTCAGCTCATCAGCCATTGCCTGATGGGCGGCCTGATCATCGACGCTGGCCGACTTCAGATAAGCATGATAATGCAGACGCGTGACCCCGGCGCCGATGCATAATACCCCGACCACGACCCATAACAGCAACGACGGTACTCCGAAGAATAACCCCCGCAGGCTCAGCACCAGCACCAGCGTTATCAGCATTGCCAGAACCGCCATACCGGTCGTGCGTATCATCGAGAAATGGGTCTGCCCACGGAAAATCGGCCGTAACCGATGCTCCAGCTGCCAGTGTTCACCCAATTTAAATAACCGTTCCCAGCCCAGTACCAGTAACAAGGTAAATAACGTCATTCTTTCCAGCCCTTATTTCATTTCTGTCCGGCCTGCTCGCCGGTTATCGCCTGCAGTTGTTGCCGGTAGTATTGCCAGTCAAATGCCTCCCCGGGATCCGTCTTACGTCCGGGGGCAATATCACTGTGCCCGGTAATATCGTCAGTTTTTATCGGATAACAATGCATCAGAAGGCGTGTTATCTGACACAATGATTCGTATTGCTGCGCGGTATACGCCACGGTATCCGTGCCTTCCAGCTCAATACCGATGGAAAAATCATTACAATTATCCTGCCCGTGATAGGAAGACTGCCCGGCATGCCAGGCGCGCTTATCAAAAGCCACATATTGCACTATTTCACCATCACGTCGGATCAGGCAATGTGCAGCCACCTTTAGCGCCGCGATCCCCTCAAAATACGGGTCATCGTCGGGATTCAGGGTGCCGGTAAAGAGCTGGTCTATCCAGGGACCGCCAAATTTCCCCGGAGGCAGGCTGATATTATGGATCACCAATAGCCAGGGGGACACCTCTTCCGGACGCTCGTTAAAATGCGCTGAAGGGACTTTTCTTGCCGTTGTCAGCCAGCCAGATTCAAGTTTCATATGGGTCATGTTCCCTGCATAAGGTCGAGAATAACATAAGAGTTATCATGATATTGCTTATCCGTTCCGGGTGCCAGCGACTCTCAGACTGACGGCCTCAGCCGTCAGACCCGATGACTCAACTGGTTACGCTATTCGGCTGGAGAGTCATGACACTTCAGGCTACAGTATTTATTCCTGTGACTAAAGGAGCAAACAGCCCCATGCCCGTAAGCCATACTGCCTCAGAACACTGCAAACGACAGCTACTCGAACGCGTCAGGTATGACATTCCGGAAGTCGTTACGCAGGCATTACAGAATGCCCCCGCAGGCAAGCGACACCCTGACCATCCTCTGGTGACTCGTCTGGTCAGCGAAACGCAGCGCAGCCAGGCGCAGCTTATCAGCCATGAAGACGGTATATTCTGCGGTAAAGCCTGGGCTGAGGCGGTGCTTCAGCAGATTAGCCCCGACATAACGTGGCAGTGGCATACCAGCGATGCCGCCGCGATTCATCAGGGTCAAATACTGGCCACCCTGACCGGCCCCGCTACCGCATTACTCAGTGCCGAAACTTCGGTGCTGCATTTTTTACAGACATTATCCGGAATTTCAACCCGCTTCAGCCATACCCTTAGCCAGTTAGCTGACACTCAGCTCCGGGTGATGGATTCCCTGAATACTCAGCCGGGATTCAGTAACGCGATAAAATATGCGCTTCTCTGCGGCGATCATACGGCACAGCGGCTGGACCTGAGCGATCTGATCCCCATTAACGAAAACCATATTATCGCCTGTGGCTCGGTCGTTTCGGCAATAGAAAATGCCCGCTGGATCGACCCGGACCGCCCGATTGAAGTCACAGTGACATCGTTCACACAGTTCTCACAGGCACTGGTCGCCGGGGCAGATCTTATACAGTTGCAAAACTTCACCTTGCCGGAAGTCAATGCTGCGGTCACTGAACGCCACAAACAACAGGTGTCACCGATGCTGATTATCAGCGGACAAAATACCTGTCAGCATCTGCCGGCCCTTTCACATACCGGTGTGGATTACCTTTCCGCCAATGCACTACTGAACCAGCCACAGCCTCTGAATATTTCACTGCAGTTTTTGCCCGCCAGCGCCTAAACCTTTCCCGGGCCGGTTTATCTGTTACGGATGCCGGCACACATCCTGACTGCTTTGCGATGAAACAACCGATAAAACTCCGGATGCGATCTCCTGCCGCCGGAGATCATCCATCCCTCCTGCCGGCATAACGCTTTACTCTTCCCGGCTTATTACAAGGAGGGTATCTATGGAAAAACAACAAGGTTTTACCCTGATTGAGCTAATGATCGTGATCGCGATTATCGCCATCCTCAGTGCTATCGGTTTACCGGCGTATCAGAACTATCTGCAGAAAGCGGCCATCACCGATATGTTGCAACTAATGTTACCGTATAAAACCGCGATTGAACTTTGCAGTATGGAAAAAGGAACCAGCCAGGGATGTAATGCAGAGACATACGGTATCCCCGCCGTGAAAGGGTCTCGTTACACCGGAAGCCTGCAGGTCAGTGACGGTAAAATGACTCTCACTGGCAGCGAAACATTGAAAGGGTTAACGGTCGAACTGCTCCCCCACTGGAATGCACAGGACGGTGAGTTTTCATGGACCAAGCGATGCCTGAGTGAAAACCGACTGCTTCTCAACAATTGTCGATCACAATTCCGGTTCGACGATCAGCAGGAGGAGCTATGATCCCGCAATCGCTGGATAATTTATGCCGCCAGATCCCTGCCTGCATCCTCTCACTGGACGCCACGTTACTCAGGCTGGCAGTGACAGCGTTGCCCGCTGAGGAAATTATCGAATCTCTGCGTTTCGCCAGCCAGCGACAAGTCAGTTTTGAAGTCTGGCCACTAGCCCGGATTGAAAACTGCCGCCAGCAGACGGCTTCTCCGTCATCATCTCCGGTAAGCGGAAACCCTGAAAGCACCAATATCCCGGAGCTTGCCGGGCAGCTACTGGCACTGGCCATTCGCTTACGGGCCTCTGATATTCATATTGAACCGACCCCGGAAGGAATACGGGCCCGTCTGAGAATCGACGGTATTCTCTCCCCCTGCCCGCTCAGGTTGCCCTGTCCGGGGAATTCACTGATTGCCCGATTTAAAATTCTGGCCGGCGTGGATATCGCTGAAAACCGACTGCCGCAGGATGGTCAACTGAGCTATGAAACCGGCGATGACAGACAGAGCTTTCGTCTGTCGACTCTGCCGACACACTTCGGAGAGAAAGTCGTGCTCAGACGTCTGCAGACCCTGTCCGCAGCCCTGACTCCTGCACAGTTAGGGCTGGAGCCAGACACGCTGACTCAGTTACTGGCCGTATTACAGCAACCTCAGGGGATGATTCTGGTCACCGGGCCGACAGGCAGCGGTAAAACCCTGACGCTTTACAGTCTGTTAAATGCCTTAAATACCCCGGATAGAAACCTCTCCACGGTGGAAGACCCGATAGAGATGACTCTGCCCGGCATTAATCAGACGCAAATCAATACCCGTGCCGGGCTGGACTTCGCCCGTATCCTGCGGGCGCTGCTTCGCCAGGATCCGGATGTCATTATGATTGGCGAAATCAGGGATAACGAAACGGCAGACATTGCCGTCAAAGCAGCTCAGACCGGCCATCTGGTTCTATCAACGCTACACACCAATTCGACACCTGAAGCGATAACGCGCTTACGCCAGATGGGCATTGCCGGGTATCTGCTGGCCGCTTCGCTGCGGTTAGTCATCGCCCAACGGCTGGTCCGCAGGTTGTGCCGGCATTGTCGTCGCCAGGCAGATACCACACTACCCGGCCCGCCCGGCCGGCAACCGTCCGCCATAACACACTGGCTGGCTGAAGGTTGTGACCACTGTTTTGGCGGCTATTATGGCCGGTTCGCCATTTTTGAAGTATTGGCCATTACCGGTGATTTACACCAGGCTATCGCTGCCGATGTCTCCTCTCAGGAGTTAAAAATGATTGCTTCCCGCCAGGGCATGCAGCCTCTGTTTATATCTGGTTTGAATGCCGTCAGCCGTGCTGACACCTCCTGGGCTGAAGTACTTCGTGTGACGGGGGGGCTGGATGAGTAATTACTGTTTATTTCACTGGCGGGCTATCGATGCTGAAGGGGGTTATTGTCAGGGAGAAATGCTGGCGGATAACCCCCGCCGGTTGCAGGATATGATGTCTCAACAGGACTTAATTCCGCTGAAAATCACACGAAAAAAGTGTTATTCAGCACGCTACTGGCTGCGTCAGGAAAGGGTTGTTTTCTTCAGCCAGACCGGTATGTTGCTTCAGGCGGGCCTGACACTGTCCGAGGGCTTACTTCTGCTGGCAGGTGGCCATCCGGCGAAGGCATGGCGCTCGTTACTGGAACAATTGCAGCAACAAATCCTGTCCGGTACCAGCTTTTCGTCCGCACTCAGCCACTGGCCCGGTATTTTTCCGCCCCTCTGCATCTCAATGATACGAACCGGAGAACAAACAGGCCAACTGGAATATTGCTGTAAAAATCTGGCGGAGCAGCAGCAAAAACAGCGCCAACTGAAGCAGCAACTTATCAAGGCCCTGAGATACCCGCTGTTTGTCCTCCTGCTGGCCGCAGTGATAAGTCTGGGAATGTTGCTGTGGATATTACCGGAGTTTGCCGCCATTTACCGCTCTGCTAACACACCTCTGCCTGCTTTCACGCGGTATCTGATCGGTTTTTCACAGTCTTTAGTACACGCCATACCAGCGGTGCTGCTAATGGCTGTGGCTGGCAGTGTCGGATACCTGAGATGCAGAAAAAATGCCGCGCGGGTGCTGACAAGCCAGCGCTTATTGTTACGTCTGCCTTTGGCTGGCCGGCTATGGCAGTTCACGCTGCTGGCACAACTTTTTGATATTCTGGCACTGACCCAGCGTTCGGGATTACCACTGAGCGAAGGATTACAGATAGCAGAGAACGTGTTTGCTACACCTTTCTGGCAACAAGCACTAAACACGCTGCGTCACCATATTGAACAGGGCCTTCCTCTCTCCGCTGGCCTGAATGATCAACCCGGTTTTCCGCCAATATGTTACCTGCTGACCCGCTCAGGAGAACAAACCGGCACCCTGGATGTGGTTTTTATGCGGCTGGCGCAGTGGTTTGAAACTGAGGCCAGGCAACAAACCGATCTTCTGAGTAACAGTATTGAGCCAGCTATGTTGCTGATCACCGGGCTTATCACGGGAAGTATTGTCATCGGTATGTATCTGCCGATGTTTAATCTGGGTGAGGCGATATTTTAATCTGTCCGCTCCGCCTGTTTTCCACGCTGACCGCACGCCGCTTAGTCCCCCGCGACGGTTATCCATAAAATCACCTGCAGATATTATTTCCAAACGGAAATATAAGGCGTTCAGATTTACTCTTTCCGGGTGAATATTTCCGGAAAAGAGAGAATACGCCCCCCGGACAAGCGTAAAAAACGACCAGATAAAAACTCTATACATTTAATTAATGCGATATAGAAAATGAATTTTCCCGGTGATTAGCTCATACGTGAGTGATCAACTCTGACAGAAAAAGACATTATTCTTTGAGAGAATAGACTGAGCAAAATTCATACTGCAAAACAGTAAGTTGCCCTGAAATCAGTCATAAAAAACATCCCCCTGCGGTGAATATAATGCTGCCATACGGGTTATGGCATTAAATAAACAGCGCTTAGAGTATTACTTTTCAGCTCGCGGTAAGCTGTTACTGTGTCAGTGAAAGGTGCCTGCACGCTCATTTTCTGACTACCTGCAGCCGGAACGGATAAGTAATAACGTCATAACAGAACGGAGTTTTTATTTTTTATTAGCCGATAATTCGTCTAATCTGACTAAAATAATTTACGCTCTCCGGTATTTTTACCCGGGGAGTTTCTTAATAGCCAGGATACCTATGTTATGACCTATGTTGTTGCACTTACCGGCGGGATCGGGAGCGGTAAAACCACTGTGGCTAACCGGTTTTCTGAACGGGGGGTTCCGGTCATTGATGCCGATGTGATTGCCCGTGAAGTCGTTGCGCCAGGTTCAACAGCTCTTCAGCAGATTGAGACACATTTCGGCGCACAGGCATTACTGCCTGATGGTTCACTGGATCGCAGCTGGTTACGCCAGCAGATTTTTGCCGAACCACCACAGAAGGTCTGGTTGAATAACCTCCTTCACCCGTTGATCCAGCAACGGACTCAGGACATGATAAAAGCTGTCACGGCTGACTGGTGTCTGTGGGTGGTTCCCTTGCTGGTGGAAAATAATTTGCACCTGAAAGCGGATCGTGTGCTGGTGATCGATGTGGATGAAGAAACCCAAATCAATCGTACCATGGCAAGAGATCAGATCAGCCGCCTGCAGGCGGAAGCTATACTGATTGCACAAGCGAGCAGGCAATCACGTTTAGCAGTTGCCGATGATATTATCGACAACACCGGGACACCTGCCGAACAAGAGCAGGATATCAATACGTTGTTTCGCCTCTATCAGAGGCTGGCGTCAGTGAAAAAAGGATCTGTATCATGAGCACCGTTATCCTGTTTGAGTACCCGCTCAACGAAAAAATGCGTACCTGGCTCCGGGTTGAATATATTCTGAACAACCTCAGTAGCAGTCAGCCTGTGGATGATCCTGCCAGTGCATTGAGTTTCTTCCGCGGGATCGGTGACTTATTAGATATTTTTGACCGCGGAGATATCCGTGCTGACCTGGTTAAGGAACTGGATCGCCAGCAACAAAAACTTTACAGCTGGTTATCCGTCAGTGGCGTAGATGCTACCAGAGTCAGTGAGCTGCAGCAGGAACTCAAAAAGCAGGGTACCCTGATGATGACGGTTCCGCGTATGGGTCAACAACTCAGAGAAGACAGATTTATTAGTCAGGTTCGTCAGCGACTGGGAATACCCGGTGGATGTTGCAGCTTTGACCTGCCTGCCCTTCATATATGGCTCAATAGTGCTGCGGCTGAACGTCAGACCCGGGTCGACGAATGGTGCTCTACTCTGCAACCCCTCAGAGAAAGTTTACGTCTGGTGTTGGATCTCATCCGTCAGTCTGGTAATTTCCATGCAGAAACCAGTCTCAATGGCTTTTTTCAGGATAACGCGGAAGACGCCGACCTGATCCGTCTGCAACTCACAGCAGAAGACCAGCTCTACCCGCAGATCTCCGGACATAAAAATCGCTATGCTATCCGCTTTATGCCAATGGACAGTGAATACGGTGAAATACCCGCTCGTCTGCAGTTTGAAATCGCATGTTGTTAAGAAGGTACTATGCAGGAAGAAGTTGTCACAGTGAAATGCCCTCAATGCCAGGCTGATGTGATCTGGGATAGTCTCAGTCCCTGGCGCCCGTTTTGTTCTAAACGCTGCCAGCTGATTGATTTAGGCGAATGGGCGGCTGAAGAAAAGCGTATCCCGGTGGATGACAAACTTTCTGATGAAGATGAATGGAGCGGAGAATAGCGTTTTCCGCAAAGCAGAGGGCACAGACCACCAGGTTGTGCCCTTTGTTATCCTTACAGCTCACCGGCCACCAGTCTGCCCACCAGTTGATGATTTGCCGGCGGAAATTCTTCCGCAATTAATGCCTCCTGCCTGACCCAGCGTTGTGGCTGCCCCTCTTTCCCCCAGGGTTCCCCTTTCCACTGCTCAACCAGGAAAAAGTGCAGTGTGACGTGAACATCCTCGTAAGTATGATCAGCCTGTCCGATAGCCTGTGCACTCATCACCTCAATACCCGTCTCTTCCATCAGTTCACGTTTCAGTGCCTGTTCAGCGGTTTCATCTTTTTCAATTTTACCGCCAGGGAACTCCCATTTATTTGCCATATGGGAAGAGGATGAACGACGGGCCAGAAAAATACCCCGTTGCGGGTCCCGGATAATCCCGACCGCGACTTGCAGATGTTTCATGAGTTACCCTTATATATAAAGCACACAGCCGATCTGTCAGCGGTTTACTTTATGACAGACGATAAAAAGGTCCATGTCACCATGGACCTGAGACAATCATACAGAACCCTGGCCAGAGGCCAGGGACGGGAGATTATGCAATACGCCCGTGACACTGTTTGTATTTTTTACCGGAACCACACGGGCAAGGGTCATTACGTCCGACTTTACGTTCCCCTCCCTGCGCGGCCAGCTCGGCAGCGGCTTCAGTTTCTGAATCGACGTGGCTAAGTTGTTGCTGAGCCGCCAGACGCTCGGCTTCTTCACGGCGCTGCTGCTCCATGGCTTCAACTTCCTCAGGCATACTTACCTGAACTTTGCTCAAGGTGCTGACCACTTCATATTTCAGTGACTCCAGCATCGCAGAGAACATGGCGAAAGACTCACGTTTGTATTCCTGCTTAGGATCTTTCTGTGCATAACCGCGTAAGTGGATGCCCTGACGAAGGTAATCCATCGACGCCAGGTGCTCTTTCCACAAGGTATCCAGAGTCTGTAACATCACACCTTTTTCGAAGTTACGCATCATTTCAGCACCGACGACAGCCTCTTTCTCTTTATAGCTTTCATCGGCACGTTCCATAATACGTTCGCGCAGTGTTTCTTCATGAAGTTCAGGTTCTTTATCCAGCCATTCAGCAATCGGCAGGCTAAGGTCGAAGTCAGTACGTAAACGCTCTTCCAGCCCCGGAACATCCCACATTTCTTCCAGAGATTGCCGCGGAATATAGTTATCGATAATGGCGGTCAGCACATCACCGCGAATACCGTTGATGGTCTCGCTCACATCGGAAACATCCAGCAACTCGTTACGCTGAGTGTAGATCGCCCGACGCTGATCACTGGCAACATCATCATATTCCAGCAACTGCTTACGGATATCGAAGTTACGGCTTTCCACTTTACGCTGTGCATTCGCAATCGCTTTAGTCACCCACGGGTGCTCAATGGCTTCACCTGGCTTCATACCCAGTTTCCGCATCATGCCAGAGACACGGTCAGAAGCGAAAATACGCATCAGGGCATCTTCCATTGACAGGTAGAAGCGTGAAGACCCTTTATCCCCCTGACGACCGGCACGACCACGTAACTGGTTATCGATACGACGGGATTCATGTCGTTCAGTACCGATAATGTGCAGACCGCCGGATTCCAGAACCGCATCATGACGTTTCTGCCATTCGGCTTTGATAGCCTCGATCTCTTCCTGCGTCGGATTTTCTCTCGCTTCAACTTCCGCATGCCAGCTACCGCCCAGCATGATATCGGTACCGCGCCCCGCCATGTTGGTCGCTATGGTGACCGCACCCGGCTGCCCTGCCTGTGCGATAATATCTGCTTCGCTGGCATGGAATTTAGCATTCAGAACATTGTGTTTGATACCGGCTTTTGTCAGCTCATGAGAGACAACTTCAGATTTTTCGATAGAAATGGTCCCGACCAGAATAGGCTGACCATTGGCAGTACGTTCACGGATGTCTTCGATAATAGCCGCAATCTTTTCCTGCTCGGTCATATACACCAGATCCGGCATATCCTTACGGACCATCGGACGGTTAGTCGGCAGCACAATGGTATCCAGCTTGTAAATAGAGCTGAACTCAAAGGCTTCAGTATCCGCAGTACCGGTCATCCCCGCCAGTTTGTCATATAAGCGGAAATAGTTCTGGAAGGTGATCGATGCCAGCGTCTGGTTCTCATTCTGGATTTCAACACCTTCTTTCGCTTCTACTGCCTGATGGAGGCCATCTGACCAGCGACGTCCCTGCATGGTACGACCGGTATGCTCATCGACAATAACAACTTCGCCATCTTTGACGATGTAATCAACATCACGGGTGAACAGGGCATGAGCACGCAAAGCTGCTGTGACGTGGTGCATCAGCATGATATTCGCCGGAGAATAGAGGGACTCGCCTTCTTCCATAATGCCCTGGCTGACCAGCAGTTGTTCAATTTTTACCAGACCGCGTTCGGTGAGGTGAACCTGGCGAGACTTTTCGTCCACCGAGAAATCACCTTCCCCCTGGAACGTATCAGAATCTTCTTTGTCCTGACGAACCAGATGAGGAATAACCTTATTAACTTTAATATAAAGCTCAGAGCTGTCTTCCGCCGGACCTGAGATTATCAGAGGAGTACGGGCTTCATCGATCAGGATGGAGTCGACTTCATCTACCAGCGCATAGTTCAGTTTACGCTGCACACGCTCTTCCGGGCTGAAAGCCATGTTATCGCGCAGATAGTCAAAGCCGTATTCGTTATTAGTACCGTAGGTGATATCAGCATTGTAAGCTTCACGCTTAGCCGGTGCCGGCATCCCTGGCAGGTTGATACCGACAGTCAGGCCCAGGAACTCAAACAACGGGCGGTTATTTTCGGCATCACGCTGCGCCAGGTAATCGTTGACGGTAACGACGTGTACACCTTTGCCACTCAGCGCGTTCAGATAGGCCGGTAATGTTGCGGTCAGCGTTTTACCTTCACCGGTACGCATCTCTGCGATGCAGCGCTCATTCAGCACCATACCGCCCATCAACTGAACGTCAAAGTGGCGCATATTGAAGATACGGCGACTGGCTTCACGTACCGTGGCGAAGGCTTCCGGGATTAGGCTTTCTAATGTTTCACCTTTTTCCAGACGGGCACGGAATTCGACGGTTTTCGCTTTCAGTTGTTCATCGGTCAGCGCCGTAAATTCCGGTTCCATTTTATTAATAATATCAACCGTCTTACGCATACGACGTAAGGTACGATCATTGCTGCTGCCAAAAATTTTAGTTAATAATTTCATGACCATAGTTTTTATAATCTCAGTTCAGCTCACTGGCTGCAAAATTCGGGGTGGGTTTACGTCCTGGACTATCAGATCTCAGAGAGCACGGGCCCGGCCCGGATACCCTGAACCCCGGAAAGCCACAAGCCACTGTTAAAGCCGGGTTGCTGAACGGAAGATAATGCACTCCCGACCGGGGGATGCGGGCAGACAGGGTTATGTGTCGTCAGCAAGGCATGCAGTGACTGTAAAACAGCAATTTTCTGTGCCGTCAGAGGAAGAAGCGGATGCTGAACCTGCGCTTGCAGTTGCGGTAAGGAGAATGAGAGATGGCGGATCACCACCCTGATAGCATGCTGATGCCAGTAATCAGCACTCAGCCCCGGCCTGCGGGCCGTATCACGCAAGCGGATAAGATTTTCAAAGCGAACCGCATTACCGACAAAGAGGGTATTGGCCGATTTACCGGAGACAGAACCAGACTCCGGGGGTTGCGCATTAGCGACAGGCAAGCCCAGACTGGCCGCGACCATCCCCAAAAGGAGATGCGGCCAGAAGTACCGTCTGCCAAGTTGTCGCCAACGCGAAAAAATTCCGATCACATTCTATCCATTGAAAACTGATGTATGCGTTCCGGGAGACTCTCAGCAATCCCTGCGTCCGCTGGCCGGATACGCCAATATAGTATGAGTGAGATAGTATCACTAATGCCGGATTTCAACATCAGAGAATAAGGAAGCAGTGAATAAATTCGGTGTTTTTGGGGGATTTTTAGACAGAGCACGAGGAGCATAAAAAAACAGCAGGGTTACTGACCGGAGAGAGTATCAGTAACACCTGCTGCATTAAGCAATTTTATGCCAGTACCAGATTCGGTGCTTTGAATGCCTGTGGCAGTTCAGCATCATCTTCAAAGGTTGCCCATTCCCAGGCTTCCTGTTTAGCCAGTACGGCTTGCAGCAATTTGTTATTCAATGCATGCCCTGATTTAAAGGCACTGAACGCACCGATAACATTGTGACCACACATAAACAAATCACCGATAGCATCCAGCATTTTGTGACGAACAAACTCATCGTCAAAACGCAGGCCTTCCTCGTTTAATACACGGAAATCATCTAAGCCGATGGCACAGTCAAGACTACCGCCCAGGCACAGGCCACGAGACTGTAAATACTCAATTTCACGCATAAAACCGAAGGTACGCGCACGACTGATCTGGCGAACAAACGCATCTGCTGAGAAGTTCAGCTGATAACGCTGTGAGCTTGAATCGATCGCCGGATGCTTGAAGTCGATGGTAAAGTCGAGAGAAAAACCATTATAAGGCGTCAACTCTGCCCACTTATCACCCTCTTCAACACGTACGGTTTCTTTAATTCGAACGAATTTCTTAGCGCTGTTCAGCTCGTCGATCCCTGCATCCAGCAGCAGATAAACGAAAGGCGCAGCACTACCATCCATAATCGGGATTTCAGGCGCATCGACTTCAACAATAATGTTGTCGATACCTAAACCGGCCAGGGCTGAGTTAAGGTGCTCAACCGTTGAAATACGCACGCCTTCGTCGTTTACCAGGCAAGTACTGAGCATGGTATCGCGCACGTATTTTGCATCAGCCGGGAAATCTACCGGTGGATTCAAGTCAGTGCGACGATAGATGACCCCAGTATTGGCTGGCGCAGGGCGCAGTGTCAGGCTGACTTTTTTACCGGTATGTAAACCGATACCTGTCGCCTGAACAATACGTTTTAGTGTCCTTTGTTTGATCATCGTATTAATCTCGCAATATTACTCTTCGTTCGTCACTATACATGACTGACTGACCGCCAGTTTAGCACAAAGAGCGAACCAGACCAAATATCGGTATATTCTTAGTCCGCTTGCTTACGCAGGAACGCAGGAATATCCAGATAATCAGGTTCTTTATTCGCCTGACCGGCAGGATCATTCACAACTTTCGCGGCAGGTTTCTGTTCCTGAGGTAACGGAGTCAGACCATGCTGCTGATAACGGTGATCCATCACTGGCTGGCTGGTTGTTTTATTCGTGACCAGGGTGATTTCAGGACGCTTATCCATACCAATACCGGTAGCAACGACAGTCACGCGCAGTTCGTCGTTCATTTCCGGATCCAGAGAGGTACCGATAACGACGGTTGCATTGTCGGAGGCAAATGCACGGATGGTATTACCCACGGTTTCAAACTCGTCCAGACGCAGATCGAAGCCAGCAGTAATGTTGACCAGCACACCACGGGCACCGGAGAGATCGATATCTTCCAGTAACGGGCTGGAAATAGCCATTTCAGCCGCTTCTTCAGCACGGTCTTCACCACAGGCAACACCGGAGCCCATCATCGCATAGCCCATTTCAGACATCACTGTGCGCACATCCGCGAAGTCGACATTCATCAGGCCCGGACGGGTGATCAGCTCAGCGATACCTTGTACCGCACCTTTCAGTACATCATTGGCTGCACCGAAAGCATCCAGTAATGAAATACCACGGCCCAGAACTTTCAGCAGCTTGTCATTCGGGATAGTGATCAGTGAATCGACATGCTTGGAAAGCTCAGCAATACCTTGCTCGGCAAAAGCCATACGCTTTTTGCCTTCAAAGTTAAAGGGTTTAGTTACCACAGCAACGGTCAGGATCCCCAGGTCCTTCGCGACTTCAGCCACAACCGGCGCAGCACCGGTACCGGTACCGCCACCCATACCTGCGGCAATAAAGACCATATCCGCACCATCCAGCGCTGCGCGCAGAGCTTCACGGTCTTCTTCTGCTGAGTTACGTCCGACTTCCGGGTTCGCACCGGCTCCCAGACCTTTAGTAATGTCATTACCAATCTGAATTGTCTGACCCACTGCGGTTTTACGCAGTGCCTGAGCATCGGTATTCACTGCAAAGAATTCAACACCTTCGATACGTTCGCGTACCATGTGTTCTACGGCGTTACCGCCGCCGCCACCAACGCCGATGACTTTTATCACCGCATCATTGGTTAATTCCATAGGTTCAAACATGATTTCTCTCCGTTATGTGCCTGTCGCCTGGAGACCATAAATGCTAACAGCATGGCCTCCTTTTAGTAAAAAATTAAAACTCTTTTTTCAGCCAGCTGTTAATTCGTTTAAACCAACCGCCTACTGATGCTCTTGTTTCGCTATCGCCTTCGCCACCCAGGTGTGATTCTTTGCCATAGTGCAACAACCCTACAGCCGTCGAATAATAAGGTTCCTGAGCATAATCGGTCAGGCCGGTAATATTTAACGGCTGTCCGATTCGGACCTGGGTATGGAACACTTTCTGAGCGCACGCGGCTAACCCTTCAATCTGCCCTGCCCCACCGGTTAACACGATACCCGCGGCCAGATGATGTTTTACACCCTGCTGACGGAGTTGTTCCTGTAATTCCAGAATTTCATCATTCACCAGGTTCAGTAATTCGGTATAACGCGGTTCGATGACTTCAGCCAGGGTCTGACGTTGCAGACTGCGTGGCGGTCGTCCGCCCACACTTGGCACTTCGACATTTTCGTCTTTACCGACAATCGAGCCTAATGCACACCCGTGACGGACTTTAATGGCTTCCGCATCGGTCGGTGGTGTTCCGAAGGCATAAGCGATATCACTGGTCACCACATTACCCGCGTAAGGGATCACTTTCGTGTGCCGTAATGCGCCCCCGGTATACACTGCCATATCCATTGTACCACCACCGATATCAACCACACAGACGCCTAATTCGCGTTCGTCTTCAGTTAACACGGCATAACTGGATGCCAGCCCGGCAAAAATCAGCTGATCCACTTTCAGGCCACATCGCTCAACGGCCTTCACGATATTCTTTGCCATATCATTATGGCAGGTGATCAGGTGGACCTTGGCATGCATCCTGACCCCGGATAAACCGACAGGGTTCTTGATACCTTCCTGATAATCAATGGCATATTCCTGAGGGATCACATGCAGAATACGGTGCTCATCACGAACACGCACAGATTTCGCTGTATGCACGACATTTTCTACATCATCCTGGGTTACTTCTTCTTCGGAAATCGGAACCATCCCGATTTCGTTCTGACAACTTATATGTTTACCAGAAAGCGCCAGATATACAGAAGAAATCTGACAATCGGCCATTAATTCAGCCTGATCAATCGCGCGCTGTACACATTTGACCACCGATTCCAGGTCATTAACGCCGCCTTTATCCATACCGCGGGAAGGACAACTACCGACGCCGATAATGTTGACCATACCATCGGGCAGAATCTCCCCTACAAGGGCAGCAACCTTAGCGGTGCCGATTTCTAGTCCTACTACAAGTTTTCTGTCCGTTGACTTGATCATTGTTTAGCCTGTGCCTGCTTTTGTTGCTGGTTACTGTTCTTAGGGTCGACGGGGGCGGCAAGCCATCCCACAGCCGCACCGGAGTCATAACGTAAATCTACATAACCTATCCGTTTATTATCTGTCTGCGCCTGACGAAGCAGAACCGGATAGAGGTCAATAAAACGCTGCAGACGTTTCATTGTGTCATCACGCCCCAACTCAATTTTCATGTCATCGCTGGTGACCAACTGCCATGACCGCCTTGCTGTCATCGAAGCCGCCTTTAGCGTAATTTTCGAAGGCTTTAAGGCATCACTCATCTGATAAAAACCGGCCATCACCTCTTTTTCGCTGCCTTCCGGTCCGTAAAGCATTGGCATAATCTGCTGAACCGGGAGACTTAAAGGCAACCGGAAAGAGACACCGTCAGCATCAACGACATTCTGATCATTCCACCGTGCAACCGGCACATATTCAACCAGATGAATCTTTAATTCATCCGGCCATTGTTTCCGGACACTTACCTGCTTAATCCAGGGAAGTCGTTCAATCTGCTGCTGTATCACATCCACATTCTGTGACATAAACGTTCCGGGAGGCCCGAGTGATAAAATCGCCTGCCGGATATCATCGTGGGTGGTATAGCGCGTTTGTCCTGTGACCACCAGTTTCGATAACGGTAAGCGGGAGGCATCATCCATCCATTTCAGGACCATGACACTCCCCAACACCATAGTACCAATGACCAGTAACAAAAAGATCAATCCGAACAGGCGCGTACCATTACTCCGTCCGGGACTCCGTCCGGATCCCTGGTGCCCCTGGGGCTCCCGGTTCCGCGTATTTAAAGCCGCCTGAGACATATCAGTTTGTTAACTCCAGCCTATTGCTCAATAATTCCGAAAAATTCATAGCCGCCTGCCTTACTGTTAAAGTACCCGGATTCCGGCGAACCGTCTCTGACGAGAAACCGACGAAGAATGGCTGAAAATAATGCTTATCAACCCATTGCACATCGATACCTCCCTTCTGTGATCCTTTAACCTCTGCAGGACAGTTTGATTCTGCGCGCACTGTGCTCATTTTTTAACGTCTGAGAGGAAGAAATACTGTGTCTCATCAGCAAGATACTTAGCATTGTAGTCGCAAAATTCATTTTTAACCTTAATACGCGCCGAACGCAGTGATTTTTCATCTTCTGCATCGGCAACATATTCCGTGTCATTCTGTCCGTTCATTACGAAGATATCACTATCCCCTTGAAAACACGGCGCTGAAAACGCTTTCCGGGCGATGACCATTTCGCCATAAGTCCGCAGAATGTAACGTCCTCTCCCCGGTGCTGTAAACCAGGGCTTTCCCGGTCGTCTTTTATCAGCCAGGCAGTTCTTCTGTCCGCGTCACCGGCTGCAGTTTCCGGTCAGCCAGAGTCCGCGCAATTCGCCCCACCGTGCCGGCGCCCTGCGCCAGGACAAGATCGTTTCCGCTCAGTGCCGGTGCCAGCGCATCGGCCAGCATCTCATTATCAGAGACCAATATCGGTTCAACTTTCCCGCGGCTTCTGACTGAGCGGCAAAGTGCCCGGCTATCTGCCCCGGCTATCGGAGCTTCTCCCGCAGAATAGACTTCCAGCATCAGCAGGACATCCACCTGAGAAAGCACGTTCGCAAAATCATCGAACAAATCACGGGTGCGCGTATAACGGTGAGGCTGAAAAATCATCACCAGCTTTTTATCCGGCCAGCCGGCACGGGCTGCTTTTATAGTGGCATCCACTTCTGTCGGATGGTGACCATAATCATCCACCAGCATCGCCGTTCCTGGCTGACCATTCACAGGTTCGGTGGGGTATTCACCCAGCAGATCAAAGCGGCGTCCTGTCCCCTGGAAATTTTCCAGCGCGGTAAGGATATCGCTATCTTCGATCCCTTCTTCTGTCGCCACAGCCACCGCCGCGGCGGCATTCAGCGCATTATGGCGCCCCGGTGCATTCAGAGTGACTTCCATGACCGGCTTATCATGACGGACCAGGGTAAAATGCCCCTGAGCACCTTTTTGCCGGTAATCTTCAATTCTGATATCGGCATCGTCACTGAAACCATAAGTCGTTATCTGACGACCAACCTGCGGAATAAGCTCACGGATAACAGGGTCGTCGACACATAATACGGCGCGGCCATAAAACGGAAGATTATGTAAAAAATTCACAAAGGTCTGTTTCAGGTTGTCAAAATTTCCCTGATACGTATCCATGTGATCAGCTTCAATATTTGTCACCACTGCAACCATCGGCTGCAGATGCAAAAACGATGCATCACTCTCATCTGCTTCGGCAATCAGGTAACGACTGCTTCCCAGACGGGCGTGCGTTCCGGCGGCTTTAACCAGTCCGCCATTAACGAAAGTCGGGTCTAACCCGCCTTCTGCATAAATGCTGGACACCATCGCGGTGGTCGTCGTTTTACCGTGCGTGCCTGCAATCGCAATCCCGTGGCGGAAACGCATCAGTTCCGCCAGCATTTCTGCCCGACGGATCACCGGGATCCTGGCCTCACGGGCGGCGATCAATTCCGGGTTATCCGCAGAGATGGCACTGGAAACCACAACCACACTGGCATCAATCACGTTCTCTGGCCGGTGGTTAAAATAAATGATAGCCCCCAGCGCACTCAGATGCTGAGTGACCGGGTTCGGTGCCAGATCAGAACCACTGATCTGATACCCTTCATTCGCCAACACTTCAGCAATACCGCCCATCCCTGCACCACCAATGCCGACAAAATGGATATGCCTGACCCGACGCATTTCAGGCACAACAGAGCGCAGTTTTGCTAATTGTTGAGTATTCATCTCGTTACACTACCTGTTCATACTTTCCCCGGGACATTCTGCCCGGAAAAAGCCGCTCACCCGGAGCTATATTCATTTAACGACTTTCGCCACTTCATTTGCTACGCGTTCAGTCGCGTCCGGAACGGCGACTGCGCGGGCTTTTAATGCCATCGTCAGCAATTGCTGACGGTCCCAGCCATTTAAGGTTTCTGCGATGACAGAAGCCGTAAAGGCGGGTTGTTCAAAAATTCTGGCCGCCCCGGCATTTTCCAGCGGCAGTGCATTCCAGTACTGCTGCCGATCTTTGTGCTGAAAAGGCACAAAAATCGCCGCCAGTCCGGCGGCAGCGACTTCACTGACCGTTAATGCACCGGAACGGCAAACCACCACATCAGCCCAGGCATACGCTTGCGCCATATCATCAATAAACTCATTGATGCGGTGGCCGGTCTGCCCGACACTGGCATACTCCGCTTCAACAGCCTCCAGCGCACCTTTTCCGGTCTGGTGCCAGAGGGTGATACGGTCACCACATTTTTCAGCCACGTAAGGCATCGTCTGGTTTAACACTCTGGCCCCCTGACTGCCCCCGACGACCAGCACCCGAATCGGCCCTTCACGCCCGGCAAAACGTTGTTCAGGAGCCGGTAATGCCAGTACATCCGTACGAACCGGATTTCCGACAACATCGGCGTTCGCAAAAGCGCCCGGGAAAGCCTGTAACACTTTACGCGCAATCCGGGACAACCCTTTATTTGTCAGACCGGCGATCCCGTTCTGCTCATGCAGTACCACAGGAATACCGCAACTCCACGCCGCCAGTCCGCCGGGGCCGGAAACATAGCCGCCCATACCCAGCACCACATCCGGTTTCCAGCGCTTCATAATCGCTCTGGCCTGACGCCATGCCGTAAAGATACGCCAGGGAGCCAGCAACTGAGCTTTTATGCCTTTACCCCGTAATCCGCTGATGCGGATAAAATCAATATCGATACCATGCTTCGGGACCAGGTCCGCTTCCATACGGTCAGCGGTCCCCAGCCAGCGAACCTGCCAGCCCTGAGCCATCAGGTGATGGGCCACTGCAAGGCCCGGAAAAACATGTCCGCCGGTGCCCCCGGCCATGACCATTAATCGCTTGCCGCTCATCGGCTACCCCGGGTAAACGCCTGCGCTTTTGTCAGGCGTGTTTCATAATCTATTCGTAATAACAGCACGATAGCTGTCGACATAATAATCAGGCTGGAACCACCGTAACTGATTAACGGCAGGGTCAGACCTTTGGTCGGGAGCATCCCCGCGGCGGCACCTACGTTCACCAACGCCTGGAAACTGAACCAGACCCCGATAGCACAGGCCAGAAAACCGGAAAAACGCTGATCCAGTTCCAATGCTCTGCGGCCAATCGACATCGCCCGAAAAGCGACGAAGAATACCATCAAAAGTGCGAGTGACACACCGAAAAAGCCGAGTTCTTCGCCGATAATAGAGAAAATAAAGTCGGTATGGGCTTCAGGCAGATATTCCAGCTTCTGAACCGAGTTTCCCAACCCCTGTCCCCAGAACTCACCACGCCCAAAGGCCATCAGAGACTGCGTCAGCTGGTAGCCACTGCCGAAAGGATCCGCCCAGGGATTCCAGAAAGAAGTCACGCGGCGCATACGATAGGGTTCTGCAAGGATCAGCAGTACCACAGCAAAAAGTCCCGACCCGATGATCGCGAGGAACTGCCAGAGTTTAGCCCCCGCCAGAAACAACATCGCCAGCGTTGTTACAAACAATACGATCACCGTCCCCAGGTCAGGCTGCGCCAGCAGCAGGACCGCGAGCACCACCATGACCCCCATCGGTTTACAGAATCCCCAGAAGTTACTCCGGACCTCGTCTACCTTTCGCACCAGATAACTGGCGAGATAACAAAACAGGGATAATTTAGAAAATTCTGCCGGCTGAATACGCAACGGGCCCAGGGCTATCCAGCGGGAAGCACCGTTGACCGAGCTCCCAACCACCAGCACGACCAGCAGCATGACGATAGAAATCAGCAGCATTACGTTACTGTACTTCTGCCAGAACGACATCGGTAAGCGCAGCGTGACCAGGGATATGGCAAACCCCAGCCCCAGGTAGAACGCATCACGTTTCGCAAAATAGAACGGATCATCATCCATTCTCTGCCCGACCGGTACCGACGCAGAGGTCACCATCACAAAGCCGACGATGGCTAAGCCAAACGTTAGCCATAACAACGTACGGTCATACAGAATAATGGCTGTATCATCGCTTTCTTTCGCCCCCATCACCCAGTCCCTCAGGCGACCGGAGATGGCAAGTATCAGTGCGACAGGGTATCTCAGGCCCGGGATACGCATTAACCTAACTCCTTAGCAAGACGGGTAAATTCATCGCCCCGTTGCTCAAAATTTTTAAACTGATCGAGGCTGGCACAAGCCGGGGATAATAAGACCAGATCACCGGGCGCAGTCTGTGGAGCAATCGCTGCCATTGCCTGCTGCAGGGTATCGGTACGCACGGAAACCTCCGGACGCAGCGCCGCCAGCTCATCGCCATCACGACCAAAGCAGTAAATTTTCAGGTTATCTCTCTGCAGGTACGGTAACAACGGTGTAAAGTCTGCCGATTTACCGTCACCGCCCAGCAGCAACCACAACTGACCTTTCACGATCAGCCCTTTCAGCGCTGCCTCCGTGCTCCCCACATTGGTCGCTTTCGAATCATTAATCCAGTCGACTCCATGACTCCGGTGAGCAAGACAATACCGGTGGCTAAGCCCTGTGAAGGTGGTCAGCGCTTTCAGGCTGGTCGCTCGTGGTAATCCGGCGGCATCGGCCAGTGCCAGGGCGGCCAGGGCATTGGTGTAGTTATGCTGCCCGGTCAGTTTCATTTCCCCGGTATCCAGCACTTTCTCCCCTTTCACCCGTAACCAGGTACTCCCCTGCTGAGTATTCAGGTGATAATCACCGACATTCACACCGAAACTGATACACCGGCTATCGACGCCGCGCACCGGCATCGTTAATCCGTCATCAGCGTTGACGACACAGGTCGTTGCATGTTCGTAAATACGTAATTTGGCGGCACGGTATTGCTGCATTCCCAGCGGATACCGATCCATATGGTCTTCGCTGACATTCAGGATCGTCGCGGCTGCCGCTTTCAGGCTATGGGTGGTTTCCAACTGAAAGCTTGATAATTCCAGCACATAGAGCTCAATGGTCTCACTGAGCAGTGAGAGTACCGGCAGGCCGATATTTCCGCCGACGGCCACATGACAACCTGCAGCTTTCGCCATTTCGCCGACCATCATCGTCACGGTGCTTTTACCGTTCGACCCGGTGATAGCCACTATCGGTGCCCGGGCCTCGCGACAAAACAGTTCAACGTCCCCGACAATCTCGACGCCCGCCTCTTCAGCACGGGAAAGTGCCGGGTGAGAAAGTGCGATGCCCGGGCTTGCGACGATTAAATCCGCGTCCAGCAGCCAGTCTTCATTAATCCCCCCCAGAAAACGTTCTACCGTTTCAGGGAGTTTTTCGAGTCCCGCCGGCGATATCCGGGTATCTGTGACACGCGGGGTTACCCCCCGCGCCAGAAAGAAATCAACACAGGAGAGGCCGGTCAGCCCCAGCCCGATAATGACGACTTTTTTACCCCGATAGTCAGACATAATTAACGTACCTTAAGGGTTGCCAGCCCGATCAGAACCAGCATTAATGAGATAATCCAGAAGCGTACGATGACACGCGGTTCCGGCCAGCCTTTCAGTTCATAATGGTGGTGGATCGGCGCCATACGGAAAATGCGCTGCCCGCGTAACTTGAACGACCCGACCTGCAGAATGACCGACAAGGTCTCTACGACAAACACACCACCCATGATCACCAGCAGGAACTCTTCACGCAGTAACACGGCAATGGTTCCTAACGCACCGCCCAGGGCCAGGGAACCCACATCGCCCATAAAGACCTGAGCCGGATAGGTGTTGAACCAGAGAAAGCCCAGTCCGGCCCCGACAATAGCGGTACAAACGATCACCAGTTCGCCGGCATAACGCAGGTAAGGAATATGCAGATACTCGGCAAAATTAACGTTACCGGTCGCCCAGGCCACCAGCCCGAACCCGGCAGCCACAAACACGGTAGGCATAATCGCCAGGCCGTCCAGGCCATCGGTCAGATTCACCGCATTACTGGTTCCCACAATGACAAAGTAGGTCAGTAACAGGTAACTCAGCCCCAGCTGAGGCATCACATCTTTGAAGAACGGCACCACCAGTTCTGTGGCCGGCGTTCCTTTGCCTGTCGCATACAATGCAAAGGCAACCGCCAGTGCGATCACGGACTGCCAGAAGTATTTCCAGCGGGCAATCAGGCCCTTGGTATCTTTACGTACAACTTTGCGGTAATCATCAACAAACCCGACAATCCCGTAGCCAATCAATACGAACAGCACACACCAGACATACGGGTTTGACGGATAAGCCCACATCAGTACCGAAATAGTGATAGAGGCGAGGATCATCAGGCCCCCCATCGTCGGGGTTCCTCGTTTACTGAAGTGTGATTCAGGGCCGTCGTTACGGACAACCTGGCCAATCTGTAATTTTTGCAGCCAGCTGATCAGGCGAGGCCCCATCCACAGGCTGATAAATAACGATGTCAGCAGACTGACAATCGCGCGAAATGTCAGGTAAGAAAAAATATTAAATCCGGAGTAAAATGAAACCAGATGTTCAGCCAGCCAGACTAACATGTGCCCTTCTCCTGTAATTGCTGAACCACTTCTTCCATAGCTGCACTTCGCGAACCCTTAATCAAAATAGTGACTTCCTGATGTTCAGATAATAATGTCTTTAACCGGTCAACCAGCGCCGGTTTAGTGGTGAAATGTTCCCCGTCAGGGCTTTCTTCTGAGATAAACCGGCTCAGATGACCGGTACTTAATACTTTATCGATCCCTGCTTCCCGGGTGGCCTGACCCACCGCACGATGGCATTGTTCCGCTTCATCGCCCAGTTCGCCCATATCTCCGACCACCATGATCCGGTAGCCCGGCATTTCACCCAGCACTTGTGCCGCTGCGGTCATGGATCCCACATTCGCGTTATAGCTGTCATCAAGTAAGCGGTGTGTCTCTGACAGCCGGACAGGATAGAGACGCCCGGGGACCGGTTGCAGGGTGCTGAGTCCGTGACGGATAGCGCTGAGTGGTGCGCCGACCGCCTGAGACAGCGCCGCCGCCGCCAGGGCATTCGCAATATTGTGGCGGCCAGGCAATGGCAGAGTCACGTCCACCTCTCCCTGCGGAGAATGCAACGTAAATGCGGTCCCTCCGCCGTGGATCACAACGTGGCTGGCATAGAAGCCGACACCGGCTTCCGCATTCGGCGAGAAACGCCAGACGATTTTATCGGCCAGACGAGGCTGCCAGTTCGCCTGATCATTACTGTCATTGTTCAGAATAGCGATGCCCCCCGCAGGGAGCCCTTCGAAAATTTCACCTTTGGCTTTCGCCACTCCGGCCAGGGAGCCAAAACCTTCCAGGTGTGCCGCTGCCAGGTTATTGACCAGCGCCGCTTCAGGCCGGACCATCGCCGTGGTATACGCGATTTCACCCTGGTGGTTTGCCCCCAGCTCGATGACAGCAAACTCATGCTCGCGGGTCAGACGTAATAACGTCATCGGCACACCGATGTCGTTATTCAGGTTACCTGCGGTATAGAGCGTATTTCCGCATTGCTTCAGGATAGCGGCGGTCATCTCTTTCACAGAGGTTTTACCCGAAGAGCCGGTCAGAGCCACAACCCGGGCAGGGACCTGTCGCCGAACGCAGGCAGCCAGTTCCCCGAAAGCAATGCGGGTATCTTTAACCACGACCTGCGGAATGTTTGTTGGCAGGGGTTTACTCACCAGTAAAGCACCGGCACCGGCGTTTATCGCATCAGCAATAAAATCATGAGCATCAAAGCGCTCGCCGATCAGTGCAACAAACAGGCAGCCCGGGGTTACTTTACGGGTATCTGTGGTGACGGCAGTAAATTCAAATGCCGGTTCCCCGGAAAGCTGCCCGCCGGTAACCTCTGCCAGTTGCTGTAAACTTACCGAAATCATGCCATTACCCCCAGCAGCCCCGCGACAGTCGTTCTGTCCGAGTAATCAAAACGTCGTTGCCCGATAATCTGATAATCTTCATGACCTTTACCGGCGACTAATACAATATCGTCCGGGCCAGCCTGTGACAGTGCCTGTTCAACGGCACGGGCCCGGCCGGGGATCACCATCGCTTTCCCCGGATCCAGCAGACCACTGAGAATATCTTTGACGATGGCGGCGGGATCTTCGGTACGCGGATTATCGTCAGTGATCACAACCTGATCGGCCAGCTCTTCAGCGATTGCCCCCATCAGCGGACGTTTACCTTTATCCCGGTCACCGCCACAGCCAAACAGGCACCACAGTTTCCCACGGCAGTGTAAACGGGCAGCGGTTAACGCTTTTTCCAGTGCATCCGGGGTATGTGCGTAATCAACCACCACTGCCGGGCGGCCTTCAGTATGGAAAACCTCCATACGTCCGCAGACCGGTTGCAGCTGTTGTGCCGTTTCACACAGGCGCGCCAGCGGATACCCCAGTGAGAGCAAGGTTGCCATTGCCATCAGCATGTTGCTGACATTGAACGCGCCCATCAGCTGGCTGGTGAACTCCCCTTCCCCCCAGTCAGAACGGAAGGTGACCCTGGCGCCTTTTTCCAGATAGACGATCCCGGTGGCCTCGATAGCGCGGCCACTATGTTCAGCGGCAATATTGCCTTCCATACTGACAGCCACTCCGTCTGTCAGTTTTTTCAGCCACAGACGCCCGGTCGCATCATCCGCATTAATAATGGCTTGCCCGACCTGATGCTCGGAGAATAATGACCATTTTGCAGCTTCATAGCTTTGCATATCGCCGTGATAATCCAGATGGTCACGGCTCAGATTGGTGAATACTGCGGCGGCAAAGGGAATGGCGGCAACACGATGCTGTACCAGGCCATGAGACGATACTTCCATCGCCGTCAGCGTGGCCCCTTTGGCCTGCAGATCTGACAGTACATGCTGAATATCTACCGCTGAACCGGTGGTATTTTCGCTGGGCACCAGTTGGCCGAAAAGACCGTTGCCGACGGTTCCCATGACTGCGCCGGTTTCTCCCAGCAGATTAGCCCACTGCGCCAGCAACTGACTGGTAGTGGTTTTACCGTTAGTCCCGGTAATACCGATAACCTTCTGCTTTTCTGCCGGCTGCCCATAGAAACGTCCGGCCAGCGCAGAAAGGCGTTGCGACAGTTGCTTCAGATAGATAACCGGCACACCCTGAAATTCTTTAATATCACCATCGGCAGCTTCACCTTCAGCCTCAGCAATCACTGCCGCCACGCCCCCGGCAATCGCCTGCGGAATATATTGGCGGCCATCAACCTGATGCCCCGAGACAGCCACAAACAGATCGCCGGATGCCGCAACGCGGCTATCCAGTGTCATTTCCCTCAGCTGACGTTCCGGCGCACCCGGCACCCAGGGGGCCAGCAGGTAACGCAAGTTACGATCTGTCACTTGAATCCCCATTGTTATTAGTTACTGAATCATTTTTGTTACTGGCAGGTAAGGCATCCGGCTCGATATTCATCGTGCGTAGCACGCCGCCCATAATGGCGCCGAATACCGGTGCAGATACCGCACCTCCGTAATATTTACCGGCCTGCGGATCATTGATAACAACCACCAACGCAAAACGTGGGTGGCTTGCCGGCGCGACACCTGCGGTGTAAGCGATATATTTATTGATATAGCGTCCGTCAGGGCCGACCTTCTTCGCGGTGCCGGTCTTAATGGCAATGCGGTAGCCTTTAATGGCTGCTTTTACCCCGCCGCCGCCAGGCAGAGCTACACTTTCCATCATATGGAGAACCGTTTTGACAGTGGCTTCCGGGAAGACCCGTTCACCCGCGACCGGAGGATCGACTTTCGTAATGGAAAGGGGCCTGGCGATGCCATAGCTGCCGATGGTGGCGTAAACACGGGCTAACTGTAGCGGTGTAACCATCAAACCGTAACCGAATGAGAAGGTCGCCCGTTCAATGTCAGACCACCGTTGTTTTTTGGGATATATGCCACTGCTTTCACCGACTAACCCGAGATTGGTCGGTTTTCCGAGGCCAAACCGGGAATAGGTGTCGACCAGCGCCGAAGATGGCATCGCTAACGCCAGTCGGGACACACCGACGTTACTCGATTTCTGCAATACCCCGGTCAGTGTCAGTTCGTTATAACGGGAAACATCTTTGATTTCATGGCCATTAACCCGGTAAGGTACGGTATTAATCACGCTACCTTCCCGCACAACACCACGTTGTAAAGCCGTCATCACCACCATCGGCTTCACCGTAGAACCGGGCTCAAAAATATCGGTAATGGCCCGGTTTCTCATCGCATCCTTGGAGGTATTCCCCAGGTTATTAGGGTTATACGCCGGGCTGTTGGCCATCGCCAGCACTTCGCCGGTATTCACATCCACCAGCACCGCAGACCCGGATTCTGCTTTATTAAAAGCCACGGCATTGTTAAGTTCACGATAGACCTGGGCTTGTAATCGCTCATCAATACTCAGCGTCAGGTTATGTGCGGCCTGGCTATCCGTAGAGGATATGCCCTCAATCACACGGCCCTGACGATCTTTACGGACCGTACGAGCCCCCGGCTGACCGGTTAACCACCGATTGAAACTCTTTTCGATGCCCTCAATTCCGACGCCATCAATATTTGTAAAACCGATTAAGTGTGCCGTTACCTGCCCTGCCGGATAATAACGGCGCGATTCTTCCCGCAGGTTTACACCAGGCAGTTTCAGCTTTTTAATGTATTCACCCACGGACGGGGTTATCTGACGGGCAAGATAGATAAAGCGGCTATTCGGATTAGCAGTAACACGGGCAGACAACTGATCCGTCGTCATCGATAAGGTTTCCGCAAGGGCTTTCCAGCGGTTATCGGGTGTGACCCCGCCTTTCTCAATCACGACTTTCGGGTCTATCCAGACGGCATTGACCGGCACACTGACGGCTAAAGGCCGGCCAGCGCGATCGCTTATCATTCCCCGGGAAGACGGAATGGACTGCACACGTAACGAGCGCAAATCCCCTTCCCTGACCAGTTTTCCGGGGTTAACAACCTGCAGGTATCCGATACGGGATATCAGGCCGACCAAAGCCGCCAGAATCCCCACACAGAGCAACGCAAAACGCCAGCTTATAAAGCTGGCCTTATTTTCCTGTTTTTCGGATTTCAGCGTTTTCTTCGCGCTGCTCATTCAGTCATGGATTCCCTATGGTTGAACCACTATATTTTCCTGTGAAGGATCAACATGTTGCATATGAAGCTTTTCGATAGCCAACCGCTCAACCCGGCTATGATCCCCTAATGCATTCTCCTCCAGGATCAGGTTTCGCCATTCGATATCCAGCGAATCCTGCTCCAGCACCATTTGCTCACGTTGTGCCGTCAGCAGCCGGGTCTTATGCGTAGTGATAACCACCATTATCGCACTGACCAGTACCGCAATAAGCAGTAATAACGGCAGCTTTCCGTGACGCAGCAGATCTCCGCCGATAATACCGGGCAGACTATGGCGCTCGTTCCCTGTCATTCAGCCGTCCTCTGCGCAATGCGTAACACTGAGCTACGCGCACGCGGGTTTTCTTTCACTTCACGTTCTCCCGGGATCAGTTTCCCGAGCGTTTTCAGTTCACGTCCCCCCAGCGATTTTAACTGAGCTTCAGTCAATGGCAGGCCGGAAGGCACCTGAACACCCCGACTCTGATCCCGCATAAAACGCTTTACCAGTCTGTCTTCAAGGGAGTGGAAACTGATAATTGATAACCGTCCTTCCGGGGCCAGTACGCTCAGTGACCCTTTCAGTGCCTGAGTAATTTCCTCAAGTTCACTGTTCACCCAGATACGGATAGCCTGGAAACTGCGGGTCGCCGGATGTTTAAATTTGTCCTTCACCGGAGTGGCATGATAAATCACATCCGCCAGTTCCTTTGTGCGGGTCATTGGCTGCTCGCGGTTACGTTCGACAATGGCTCTGGCAATTCGTTTCGCAAAACGTTCTTCACCGTACGCTTTGAGAACAAAAGCAATATCCTGCTCTTCGGCCTGTAGTAACCAGTCTGCGGCGGACTGTCCGCGCGTCGGGTCCATACGCATATCCAGTGGCCCGTCCCGCATAAAGGAAAATCCGCGTTCGGCATCATCGAGCTGAGGTGAAGAGACCCCTAAATCCAGCAAAATCCCGTTGATTTTCCCGCTCAATCCGAGCGATTCAACGTATTCCTGTAGCCCGGAAAAAGGCCCATGAATAATCGAAAAACGGGGGTCAGTAATTTCGGCGGCTGCTGCAATAGCCTGCGGGTCTCTGTCGATGGCGATTAACCGGCCCTTTTCACCTAATTGTGAAAGGATCAGGCGCGAGTGACCTCCCCGGCCAAAGGTTCCATCAATATAGATGCCTTCCGGCTGAAGGTTGAGTCCGTTAACCGCTTCATCTAAGAGGACGGTCGTATGTTTAAAATTTTCCGACATAGGCTATAACGATAAATCCTGCAATCGCTCAGAGAGTTCCCCCTGAGCCGATTCTGATTCGATATCTTCCCTGATTTGTTGATACCAGGCCGGTTTATCCCACAGCTCAAACTTGTTGAACTGACCGACCAGCATAATTTCTTTCTGTAAACCGGCGTGTTGTCTCAGAGTACTGGCGAGTAAGAGTCGTCCGGCATTATCCATCTGACATTCACTGGCATGCCCCAATAACAACCGCTGAACACGACGTTCTGCCGGGTTCATGGTAGAAAGGCGTGAGAGCTTTCGTTCAATGACTTCCCATTCGGGCAAGGTATAAAGCAGCAGGCAGGGCTGATGGAGGTCAATGGTGCACACCATTTGTCCCTGAGATTCTCCAATCAGTATTTCCCGATAGCGTGTAGGGACAGCTATACGGCCTTTACCGTCAAGATTAACCTGCGTTGCCCCACGAAACATAACTGTCGTTGCCCTCAGTTAACCTGTTTCACCACTTTATCCCACATTTTACCACTGATTGAGTGTACGGAGCGGACGAAATCCTTGTCAAGCGACAACGGTCGCTTAATAACATTATTTCCTGCCGTGAATTCGCTGAAATCCAGAGGTAAAACGAACAAAAAACAGTACAGATAGTATTAACCTGATGAATAATTGAAGAAATTTGAGAAAATGGCGAGGAAGGCTTCAAAAACAGCGGCAAAAAGCAACAAAAGGGTGAACTTCGTACGGCACCCTCATAAATGTTATTTTAAGGAATTTCTTAGGGGAAGCACAGCGTGATCGGCACGATATTTGTAAAATGAAGGATGCGGCAGAAAACCTGGCATTATTCTAAGATCTTCCGCCGCCAGCCGTATTACTGAGGACGACGTCCGAGACGGCCACGCTGATAAAGATTGCGGCGAATACGTGTCAGCCCGGGCTTCGGTTTACAAGGCTCATCAAGACTTGCCAGCACTAATTCCAGTACCCGTTCCGCTACATCACGATGGCGCTGACCTGCCGACAAAACCGGGCATTCCAGAAAATCCAGTAATTCATTATCTCCGAATGTCGCAATTGAGACATGCGCGGGCAAATGGCCGTGCACGCGAAGGCAGGCGTCCATCATCCCCTGTAATAATCCGAAAGAGGTCGTAAATACTGCCGCCGGCATATCATTTTCACTTAAAAAGCGGACAAACGTATCTGCGGCAATACTCCGTTCAAAACTATTACTGTAGATAAACTGAACCCGCCGTTCATCCCCTTCCCAGGCCTGACGAAACCCCTGTTCACGCAGGTAGCTGACAGATAGCTCAGGTAATGCCCCCAGGAAAAGGACATCACTGATCGGTTGTTTACGTAATTCCCGGGCCAGGGAGAAGGCATCGTCCTGGTCAGCACCGACGACGCTGGTGAAATTCTCACGGTCGAGGGCGCGGTCAAGAGCGATAATCGGCAATGATTTCCCCACCCAGTGTTGATAAAAAGGATGTTCCGGGGGCAGTGACGTTGAGACTATCAGGGCATCTATCTGACGTTGCAGCAAATGTTCGATGCAGCGAATTTCGTTATCCGGCTGATCTTCTGAGCAGGCTATCAGTAACTGATAACCGCGTTGTCTGGCCTGACGTTCCAGATAGTTAGCAATACGCGTATAGCTTGTATTTTCCAGATCAGGGATCACCAGCCCGATAGAGCGGGTCCGGCCTGCGCGTAATCCTGCGGCAACGGCATTCGGCTGATAGTTATATTCCCGGACAATAGCCATCACCTTCTCTACCGTTTTTTCACTGACCCGGTATTGTCTGGCTTTGCCATTGATGACATAACTCGCGGTCGTTCGCGACACTCCCGCAAGACGAGCAATTTCATCCAGTTTCACTCTCACCCCATTGCACACGTTGTCCCGCCAGGATAAGCACTCTCAGCGGGATATTCCTTTATCTTCCGTATCTAAGCGCAGATAACCGCCACCGGCAACTTTTTTATTGTAAACCGTGACCATAAAAAAGGCCCGGGTCGCCCGGGCCTGAGGATCATCATGGCAGAGAGTGACGCCTGGCGTTAGCCAATAGTGCGTTCGCCGCGGGAAACGCCCACAACACCGGAACGCACAACTTCGGCAATTTCCGTTACCGCGCGTAATGCGCTCAGACAGGCATCCAGCTTTTCGCTGGTCCCTGTCAGCTGTAACGTATACAAAGTCGCTGTCACATCAATGATTTGGCCGCGGAAGATATCGGCACAACGTTTGACCTCTTCACGCTGCGCACCTTCAGCTTTCACCTTCACCAGCATAATTTCACGCTCAACATGCGGCCCCTGGCCGAGTTCACTGACACGTAAAACATCAACCAGCTTATGCAGTTGTTTCTCGATCTGCTCCAGAACCTTTTCATCACCCACCGTCTGGATAGTCATCCGTGACAGCGTCGGGTCTTCGGTTGGAGCGACGGTCAGGCTCTCAATGTTATAGCCCCGCTGGGAAAACAGGCCAACCACGCGGGATAATGCCCCTGATTCGTTCTCAAGTAATACCGATAAAATACGGCGCATTATTCTGTCCTCTCCGTTTTGCTTAACCACATATCCTTCATCGCTCCCCCGCGTACCAGCATCGGGTAGACATGCTCACTGCCATCGACACGGACATCCAGAAACACCAGCCGGCCACTGGCCACAATCGCCAGGGCCTCTGCCATTTTTTCATCCAGCTCTTCCGGTTTATCAATGACCATCCCCACATGGCCATAGGCCTCTGCCAGACGCACAAAATCAGGTAATGATTCCATATAGGATTGCGAGTGGCGACCGGAATAGATCATATCCTGCCACTGCTTGACCATCCCCAGATAGCCATTGTTGAGATTCAGTATCAGCACCGGCAGATTGTATTGTGAGGCCGTCGACAACTCCTGAATATTCATCTGAATACTGCCATCGCCTGTCACACAGACGACGGTGGCTTCCGGCAGTGCCATTTTCACGCCCAAAGCCGCCGGCAGGCCGAACCCCATAGTGCCCAGACCTCCGGAGTTGATCCAGCGTCGTGGTTTATTAAAGCGGTAATGCAGCGCTGCAAACATCTGATGCTGGCCGACATCAGACGCCACATAAGCCTCGCCGCCGGTCAGACGCCACAGCGCATCAATGGCAGCCTGCGGTTTGATGGTCGGGGAATGTTTGTCAAACGCCAGGCAGTGGCGTGCGCGCCACGTTTCAATCTGTGCCCACCAGTCAGCGTTTTCTGCGTTATCCGCCCCTTCCGCCGGCAGCAATTCCAGCATCTGCTGAAGCACCAGGGCAGCATCACCGACGACAGGAATATCCGCCATCACAGTTTTAGAAATAGAGGTCGGGTCAATATCGATATGGATCACCGTGGCATCCGGACAATATTTTTCCAGATTATTTGTCGTACGATCATCAAAACGAACACCGATAGCAAAAATGACATCTGCGTTATGCATGGTCATGTTCGCTTCATAGGTACCGTGCATGCCCAGCATACCGACACTCTGGCGGTGAGTTCCGGGAAAGGCTCCCAACCCCATCAGCGTGGTCGTCACCGGAATATTAAGCACTTCGGCTAACTGAATCAGCGCTTTTTCAGCGCCCGCGGTGATGACGCCGCCCCCGGCATAGATAACCGGCTTTCTGGCAGCTAATAGCTGCTGTAAAGCTCGTTTAATCTGCCCGCGGTGCCCCTGCGTCGTCGGATTGTAAGAGCGCATAGACACCTGTTCAGGCCACTGATACGAATATTTCGCCGCAGGGTTCAGGATATCTTTCGGCAAATCAATCACTACCGGCCCCGGGCGGCCCGACGATGCCAGCCAGAAGGCTTTTTTGATCACGGCCGGAATCTCTTCGGCTTTATTGACCAGAAAGCTGTGTTTGACGATAGGCCGTGAAATTCCGACCATATCGCACTCCTGGAAGGCATCACTGCCGATCAGTGAAGAGGCAACCTGTCCGGAAAGCACCACCATCGGAATCGAATCCATATACGCCGTCGCAATACCGGTGATCGCATTGGTCGCGCCAGGGCCGGAGGTTACCAGTACAACCCCCGTTTCACCGGTGGCACGGGCCAGTGCATCCGCCATATGTACCGCTGCCTGCTCATGACGCACAAGGATATGGTCAACACCACCAACGGTTTGTAGTGCATCATAAATATCCAGCACTGCCCCTCCGGGATAACCAAATACCTGTTTTACGCCCTGATCGATCAACGATCGGATGACCATCTCGGCCCCTGACAACATCTCCATTCTTTCCTCCAGGTAAACACTGAACTCACGGATACCTATAATTCACCAGCACAACCTTCCGTCAACGACGTAACGCGCAAAACCGCCCCTCAGAACAGGGAAAGGGTTGCTTTATTACGTTTAAACAGCATAGCGGGCATTTTATTATCGGTTTTTGTTGTGGTTAACATAACCGCAGAAACGACCTCAGGCAAACCTCTGCCGGGAGAAGCCAGCGGAAGAGTTAATAAAAGCTCCTGCTATCTGTAACTCAGGGCTCAGAATAATAGCGGATGAGGCAAAGTTATTAGTTAAATATCCTGTATTTTTATTTAATCGCAGAGAGTTATTAAATTTAGCTTTTTTATATTCTCGTGAATGTCAGCGCCCTGTTCGGAATAATTGCCAACAAGCGAAGTCATTTACTGAAAAAACTTAATATTCCGATATATTTCACTAGCTACCCATAAAAACCCCACCTTTTATGCCAGGGTAAAGGTAAAATAAAAACAATAAATATCAATGTATTATGCGGTTATCATCGTTAGAGGCGCCACGCCTTCCAGCCGGTGACTTGTGGAAAGTCCCGTCTGTACATGACAGAGCTCTCTCTGCCGGTAAAAATGCAGAATATTCGTCTTTCTCCCGGAATTTATTCCTGCCCCAATAAGGTTGACATCAGGCAGCGTTTACAGTACCAATATAGGCATACTTTATTTATTGGGTCTGAGCTAATGATTCGTTTTATCCGCCTCGCAGGACTACTACTTCTCGCATTAAATATGCGCGGTAGTGTTGCGGGCGGAATTAATAAATGATTCGGGCCTGAAAACAGAAAAACCCGCGCCGCAGCGCGGGTTTTTTTATACCCGCTGGCCGGTGCCAAAAACACTTAAGGAATCTACGAATATGAGCCAGCAAGTCATTATTTTTGATACAACATTGCGTGATGGTGAACAAGCGTTACAGGCAAGCCTGAGTGTTAAAGAAAAACTGCAAATTGCAATGGCACTGGAACGTATGAAAGTCGATGTGATGGAGGTCGGTTTTCCGGTCTCGTCACCGGGCGATTTTGAATCCGTACAAACCATTGCCAGAACCATTAAAAACAGCCGTGTTTGTGCGCTGGCCCGCTGTGTAGAGAAAGATATTGATGCTGCCGGTGAAGCCTTACGTGTGGCAGAAGCCTTCCGTATCCACACCTTTATCGCCACCTCACCGATGCATATCGCCACAAAATTACGCAGTACGCTGCCGGAGGTGATTGAGCGTGCGGTGCATATGATCAGGCACGCCCGCCGCTATACCGATGATGTGGAATTCTCGTGTGAAGATGGCGGACGGACGCCGATAGACGATTTGTGTCGCGTCGTTGAAGCCGCGATCAATGCCGGCGCCCGCACTATCAATATCCCTGATACCGTCGGTTATACCCTGCCTCATGAATATGCCAATATCATCTCTCAGTTAACCCAACGCGTCCCGAATATCGATAAAGCCATCCTGTCTGTACATACCCATGACGACCTGGGAATGGCGACCGGGAATGCTGTTGCCGCAGTGCAGGCCGGCGCCCGTCAGGTGGAAGGCACACTGAACGGTCTGGGTGAACGTGCCGGTAACTGTGCGCTGGAAGAAGTGATTATGGCGATTAAAACCCGTCAGCAGATCCTGAATGTCACAACCGGTATTAATCATCAGGAGATTTACCGCACCAGCCAGATCGTCAGCCAGATTTGTAACATGCCGATTCCGGCGAACAAAGCGGTTGTGGGTTCCAACGCATTTGCTCACTCTTCAGGTATTCACCAGGATGGCGTACTGAAGAACCGTGAAAACTACGAAATCATGACCCCGGAATCTATCGGTCTGCATCAGGTCCAGCTGAACCTGACCTCCCGTTCAGGCCGTGCCGCGGTTAAGCACCGCATGGAAGAGATGGGCTATAAAGAGACCGACTACAATGCGGAGGCACTATACGATGCCTTCCTGAAACTGGCTGATAAAAAAGGTCAGATTTTTGATTACGACCTGGAAGCACTGGCCTTTATTAACAAACAGAATGAAGAGCACGACCATTTCCGTCTGCAGGATTTCAACGTTCAGTCAGGTTCCAGCATCTCTGCCACCGCATCCGTGAAGCTGGCCTGTGGTGATGAAATCAAAGAAGAAGCCGCGACCGGCAACGGCCCTGTCGATGCCGTTTATCAGGCCATTAACCGCATTACCGGGTATCAGGCTGAACTGGTCAAATACCAGTTATCCGCGAAAGGCCACGGAGAAAATGCTCTGGGTCAGGTAGATATCGTTATCAGCTACAACAACCGTAAATTCCATGGTGTCGGACTGGCTACAGATATCGTGGAGTCGTCGGCGACCGCGATGGTGAATGCCCTGAATAATATCTGGCAGGCGAAGCAGGTTGAAATCGAATTGCAGCGTAAATTTAAGAATGAAGCTAAGGAAACCGTGTAATTATGTCTACATCATTTCACATTGCAGTATTGCCGGGTGACGGCATCGGTCCGGAAGTCATGGCACAGGCCCTGAAAGTAGTGAAGGCTATCCGTGAACGCTTTTCTCTCGATATCACCACCCGTCAGTATGATGTAGGCGGTATTGCCATTGATAATCATGGTCAGCCTCTGCCGCCGGAAACGTTAGCCGGCTGTGAGCAGGCCGATGCGGTCCTGTTTGGTTCGGTAGGCGGCCCGAAATGGCAACACCTGGCCCCGGATGCGCAGCCTGAGCGTGGCGCGCTGTTACCCCTGCGTAAGCATTTCAAACTGTTCAGCAACCTGCGTCCTGCTGCGCTTTATCACGGGCTGGAAGCCTTCTGTCCTCTGCGCAGTGATATTGCCGCCCGCGGGTTCGATATTTTATGCGTCCGCGAATTAACCGGGGGCATCTATTTCGGACAACCCAAAGGCCGTGAAGGCAGCGGTGACGAACTGCGGGCTTTTGATACGGAAGTCTACTACCGCTATGAAATTGAGCGTATTGCCCGGCTGGCTTTCGAGTCTGCGGCGAAACGCCGTAAAAAAGTCACGTCGGTGGATAAATCAAACGTACTGCAATCGTCCATCCTGTGGCGTGAGACTGTGACGGAAATCGCCAAAGAGTACCCGGAAATTGAGCTGGAACATATCTACATCGATAACGCGACAATGCAGCTGATTAAAGACCCGTCGCAGTTTGATGTCCTGTTATGTTCAAACCTGTTCGGTGACATCCTGTCAGATGAATGTGCCATGATCACCGGTTCGATGGGTATGCTGCCCTCCGCCAGCCTGAATGAACAAGGCTTTGGTCTGTACGAACCGGCAGGCGGTTCCGCACCGGATATCGCGGGACAAAATATCGCCAACCCGGTGGCACAGATTTTATCACTGGCACTGCTGTTACGTTACAGCCTGAATGCCGGCGAAGCCGCAGACAGTATTGAGCAAGCCGTTAACCAGGCGCTGGAAGCAGGCTACCGGACACGTGATCTGGCCGGTCAGGGTCCTTCTGTCAGCACCGATGAAATGGGCGACATCATTGCCCGCTTTATCACCGGAGAAAAATAAAAATGAGCAAGACCTTATACCAGAAGTTATTTGATGCACATGTCGTTTATGAAGCCCCTAATGAAACACCGTTACTGTATATCGACCGTCACCTGGTCCATGAAGTGACCTCTCCGCAGGCATTTGATGGCCTGCGGGCACAGGGACGCCAGTTGCGTCAGCCTTCAAAAACGTTCGCCACCATGGATCACAACGTCTCTACAGAGACCCGTGACATTAATGCCTCCGGTGAGATGGCACGTATTCAGATGCAGGAATTAATTAAAAACTGCGAAGAGTTCGGCGTACAGTTATATGACCTGAATCATCCCTTCCAGGGCATTGTGCATGTCATTGGCCCTGAGCAGGGTATGACGCTGCCGGGAATGACCATTGTCTGTGGTGACTCCCATACGGCGACCCACGGCGCGTTCGGTTCGCTGGCCTTTGGTATCGGTACCTCAGAAGTCGAACATGTCATGGCCACCCAGACCCTGAAACAGGGTCGTGCTAAGACCATGAAAATTGAAGTCACCGGAGATGCCGCTCCGGGTATCACTGCAAAAGATATCGTGCTGGCCGTGATCGGTAAAACCGGCAGCGCTGGCGGTACCGGTCATGTCGTCGAGTTCTGTGGTCCGGCAATCGAAGCACTGAGCATGGAAGGCCGGATGACCCTGTGCAACATGGCTATCGAAATGGGAGCCAAAGCAGGCCTGGTCGCGCCGGATGAAACTACCTTTAATTACCTGAAAGGGCGTCAGTTCTCGCCGACAGGAGAGAAATGGGAACAGGCTGTGGCCTACTGGCAGGGCCTGAAATCAGACAGTGATGCCGTTTTTGACTCTGTCGTCACCCTGGATGCCGCCGACATTGCCCCACAGGTCACCTGGGGGACTAACCCGGGCCAGGTGATTGCGATTAACCAGCCGATTCCGGCACCGGAATCCTTCAGCGATCCGGTCGAACGCGCTTCAGCGGAGAAAGCACTGGCTTATATGGGGCTGGATGCGGGAGTCAAACTGACCGACGTTGCCATCGATAAAGTCTTTATCGGTTCCTGTACTAACTCACGTATCGAAGATTTACGGGCAGCGGCCGCGATTGCGAAGGGACGTAAGGTCGCTCCGGGGATCGTTGCCATGGTCGTCCCGGGCTCCGGTCCCGTCAAAGCACAGGCGGAAGAAGAAGGCCTGGACAAAATATTTATCGATGCCGGGTTTGAATGGCGTTTGCCCGGATGTTCCATGTGTCTGGCGATGAATAATGACCGCCTGAACGCCGGTGAGCGTTGTGCCTCGACCAGCAACCGTAACTTCGAAGGTCGTCAGGGTCGTGGCGGACGTACTCACCTGGTCAGCCCGGCAATGGCTGCCGCTGCCGCCGTCACCGGTCGCTTCGCCGACATTCGTGAACTGAATTAAGGAATATTTTATGGCCAGTAAATTTACACAACATACCGGCATTGTTGCCCCGCTGGATGCGGCTAACGTCGATACCGATGCCATTATTCCTAAGCAATTTTTACAGAAAGTGACCCGTACCGGTTTCGGGCAACATCTGTTTAATGACTGGCGTTTTCTGGATGATGCCGGTCAGGTGCCTAACCCGGAATTTGTGCTGAATAAGCCTGAGTTTAAAGGTGCCAGCATTCTGCTGGCTCGTGAAAACTTTGGCTGCGGATCATCACGCGAACATGCCCCCTGGGCGCTGACTGACTTTGGATTCCGTGTGGTGATCGCGCCTTCTTTCGCCGATATTTTTTACGGAAACAGCTTCAACAACCAGCTTTTGCCGGTCACGCTGACCGACGCTGAAGTGGACGAGCTGTTCCGTCTGGTGAAAGCCGAACCGGGCATCGAATTTGTCGTAGACCTGGAGAAACTGGTGATCACTGCCAGTGACAAAGTCTATCCGTTTACTCTGGACAGCTTCCGCCGCCATTGCATGATCAATGGACTGGATAGCATCGGTCTGACCTTGCAGCATGAAGATGCAATTTCCTCGTACGAGTCTGCACAGCCTGCTTTCCTGCGTTAAGTCGCACTGAGCCACAGTTTTAGCACTTCCCCCTCCCCTCCGGAGGGGGTAAATCAGCCCTCAACAGGCTCTTTCACCCGCCATATCAGTACCAATGCCAGCAGGATCAGCCCCGAGGCCAGCCAGTAAATGGCCCGATGCCCCAGCCAGTCACTGAGACTCCCCTGTAATAATCCGGCAAAAATCATCCCGGTCGATACGGAATTGGTAAACATCGTCGTCGCAGCGCCCGCTTTACCCGGCATCAGATCCTGGAACCAGAGCATCACCAGACCGGCAACGATGCCGATAAAAACAGCATTTAATAGCTGTAAAGCCAGCATCGCTCCGCGGGTAGGGAAAATCAGCATGCCCGGGTAAAACAGTGCCCCGGCCATCACCGCCAGCAGTACCAGTGGACGTTTGCCGATCCGTTTAGCCAGTAATCCGGCCAGCAGCATGATCGGTATTTCCAGCCCCGCGGCTGTTCCCATAAAGACACCGGCCATTTTCTCCGGCATCCCGAGGGTTTGACTGATATAGAGCGGCATGTCGATGATATACATCAGATTACAGGTCCACATCAGGACAGAGGCGATAAACAGGCGACGGACATGGCTGTTTTTCCAGCCGGTCACCGCACTACGGGCAATATCCGTCGGGGGGAAAACTTTCGGTACGGAAGGCAGAGTAAAACGTATAAACCCGAGCGCCAGTAAGAATAAACAGGCCGCCACCAGATAGAGCGCAATAAAGCCATAATTCAGGGCCAGCGCAAAAGAAATGGGCGGGCCAATGACCCACGCCAGTGACATCTGGGCACGCATCAGCGAACTGAACATCACCACTTCACGGGAAGTGTGATCCGCATATTCCCGGGCGAGGGCAAAAATCTGAGGCATCACGACAGTGGAAAAGGCCGACAGTATCAGTCCGAGTGTGATCAGCACCCAGTAACTGCGGGTAAAGGCGAAGACAATCGCGTTGCCGAGCGCCATCAGGCAGCAAAGCATCAGTAAATTTCGTCTGTCTCCCTGTTTATCTGACCGTCGGGCCAGCAGAAAGCTGACAATAATTCCCGTCACTGCATTAACAGTAAAAAATGCGCCGACCATAAACGGTTTTGCGTGCAGTTCGTGACTAAGAAACAAGCTCAGCGTGGGAGCCTGCAATGCCCCGGCAATACTGACAAAAAAGGTGACCAGCATAAAAAAGATAAATACGGTATTGCCTTTCGCAGGCATCCTTTCAGGGGTTTCCATAAAAACATCCGTATGAGGTGAGACAACAGTGGCGTTAAGGCTCCTGCTCGCGTGAATGCAGGCCCGGTAGATAATCTACACCGGAACGGCCACATTTACCGCAGAATATCTGCGGAGAACCGGAGGTCATAACAAAAATCCGCAGTCCGCGGTCAGCCGGTAAATGCACATATGACTGCCCGCCCTCCCGGAACCCGTATTTTCATCGTAACAGCGCCGCCCGCACATCACTCCGGGCTTCCCCGCCCGGGCAGAATTGCATAGAATAAGCCGTTCTCAACGGGGTGCATGTGAATGCTGAGAGATACCCGTCGAACCTGATCCGGTTAATACCGGCGTAGGGATTTGAGAGTCAGCCCCCTCAGATCCTTTGCGCCTTGCTAAATCACGCCTCAAGGAGCGCAAAGTGTTAAAAAAAATTCTGCCCGTTTTACTGGTTGTCTGCACCCCGGCACTGGCCGCCAAACCTGTGTTAACTGTCTATACCTATGACTCTTTTTCGTCAGACTGGGGCCCCGGCCCGGCGGTAAAAAAAGCCTTTGAAGCTCATTGTGGCTGCGAGCTGAAGTATGTCGCTCTGGGCGATGGTGTGGCTCTGCTCAACCGCCTGCGCATGGAAGGCCGCCACAGCAAAGCCGATGTGGTCGTCGGACTGGATAATAACCTGCTGGATTCTGCAGAAAAAACCGGCCTGTTCGCCCCGTCAGACGTCAGCACCGGCCAGCTTACCGTACCGGGCGGCTGGACCAGCAAAACGTTTGTACCTTATGACTATGGCTACTTCGCGTTTGTCTACAATAAGAAAACGCTGAAGAACCCACCCACCAGCCTGAAACAACTGGTTGAGAGCCCTGAAAAATGGCGCGTCATTTATGAAGATCCCCGTACCAGTACACCGGGACTGGGCCTGCTGTTATGGATGCAGAAAGTCTATGGTGATAACGCCCCGGCCGCCTGGAAGAAACTGGCGGCGAAAACAGTGACCGTGACCCGTGGCTGGAGTGAGGCCTACAGCCTGTTCCTGAAAGGTGAAAGTGATCTGGTACTTAGCTACACCACGTCACCGGCGTACCATATCATTGAAGAGCATAATAATAATTATGCCGCCGCGGATTTCAGTGAAGGCCATTATATGGAAGTCGAAGTTGCCGCGCGCCTGAAAAACAGCCCGCAGCCCGCACTGGCAAAAGCGTTTATGCAATTTGTCACGAGTCCGGACTTCCAGAAAACATTGCCGGAAGGCAACTGGATGTACCCGGTCATAAAAATGCCACTGCCTGCCGGCTATCAGCAACTGGTCACTCCGAAAACAGCCCTGCAATATTCCCCTGAACAGGTCGCTGAACACCGTGAAGCCTGGGTGGATGCCTGGCAAAATGCAGTGAGTCAGTAATGCCTCGCTGGCTTATTCCCGGGCTGCTTGCAGCCCTGTTAAGTTGCAGTGTCGCACTGCTGGCACTGCTCAGCCTGTTCTGCAACGCGCCGCAGGTGCACTGGCTGAGTCTGCTTTCCGACCCTTACCTGTGGCACGTCGTCCGCTTCTCGTTTGAACAGGCGACGCTTTCCACTGCCCTCTCTGTACTGCTGGCCATACCCGTGGCCAGAGCACTCTATCGTCGTCGCTTCCCGGGACGACGATGGTTACTTCGCCTGTGTGCCATGACGCTGGTATTGCCGGTACTGGTGGCAGTGTTTGGCATTATCAGTGTCTATGGCCGTGAGGGCTGGCTGGCACAGGCTTGCGCCTGGCTGGGCCTGCCCTATACCTTCTCGCTTTACGGGCTGCATGGCATCTTACTGGCCCATGTCTTTTTTAATCTTCCTCTGGCGGCCCGTCTTCTGTTACAGACCTTTGAACAAATACCCGCCGAACAGCGCCAGCTGGCCGCCCAGCTTAATATGCAGGGACTGAATCTGTTCCGCTGGCTGGAGTGGCCCTGGCTTAAACGCCAGTTGCTGCCGGTGGCTGCACTGATTTTTATGCTCTGCTTTTCAAGCTTCGCCATCGTCCTTGCGCTGGGGGGCGGCCCCCGTGCCACCACGCTTGAACTGGCGATCTATCAGGCCCTGAGCTATGACTTTGACCCGGCCAAAGCCGCCATGCTGGCACTGGTTCAGTTAGGTTTTTGTCTGACACTGGTCGTCCTCAGTCTGCGGCTGAATACCGTCCTGACCGGTAACACCTCACTGATGTCACCCTGGCGCGCCCCGGAGCAACGCTGGCTGGCACGGTTGTCTGACAGTGTGTGGATCCTGCTGGCCCTCCTATTGCTGATCCCCCCGGTGCTGGCGGTGATCATTAACGGAATTAACGGCAATATTCTGCCCTCACTGCAGCAGCCAGCCCTCTGGCAGGCTACGCTGACCTCCGTAAGCATTGCTTTGCGGGCGGGTTTACTCGCCACCGGCCTGACCGTTATGTTGCTATGGAGCAGCCGTGAGCTGCGTTTACGCGAACACCTGTTTCCCGCCAGAGTGCTGGAAACCAGTGGTATGCTGATCCTGGCCATGCCCGGCATTGTGCTGGCCAGCGGCTTCTTTATGTTTTTTAATGCCACGACAGGGATCCCTGACTCGCCCGCACTGATCATTATTGTCACCAATGCCCTGATGGCGATGCCTTACGCTATGAAGATCCTGGATAACCCGATGCGGGATATCGCCCGCGACTATAGCCGGTTATGCCTGTCTCTGGATGTTACCGGCTGGCGGCGACTGCGGTTAATCGAGTATCCGGCGTTAAAACGTCCCCTGGCCCAGGCACTGGCCTTTGCCAGTGTCCTGTCGGTGGGTGATTTCGGCGTTATTTCTCTGTTCGGCAATGATGATTTCCGGACCCTGCCGTTTTATCTGTATCAGCAGATCGGCGCCTACCGGCAGCAGCAGGGTGCCATCACCGCCTTTTTACTGTTACTGGTCTGTTTTATCCTTTTCACACTGATCGAAAAAATAGCAGGAACCCATGCTGACACTGAATGACCTGAGCTACCGTTATCAGTCCCGGACACTAAGCTTTACTTTGCAGGCCGCGAAAGGGGAACGGCTTGCCATCCTCGGCCCAAGCGGCGCCGGTAAAAGTACGCTGCTCAGCCTGATCGCGGGTTTTTTGCCGGTCACCGGGGGAGAGTTATGGATTGACGGGAAAGACTGCACCGGCCTGCCGCCGGCAGAACGTCCGGTCTCGATGCTTTTTCAGGAAAATAATCTGTTCGCGCATCTGAATGTGCAACAGAACCTGGGGTTAGGTCTGCACCCGGGTCTGCGGCTGGATTCACGTCAGAAACAACAGGTCAGTGATATTCTCCGGCAAACGGGACTGGAAGGCTTAGCTGACCGCTTACCCGGACAGTTATCCGGCGGACAGCGTCAGCGGGTAGCTCTGGCCCGTTGTTTGTTACGCCAGCGCCCCCTATTGCTGCTGGACGAACCCTTTTCGGCCTTAGACCCGCACCTGCGAGAGGAAATGATCACCCTGACGGATCAGCTCTGCCGTGAGCATCACATCACCCTGTTAATGGTCTCCCACCATCAGGAGGACATCCGCCGGATCGCGGACCGGGCCATTGTTATCCGTGACGGACATGTCGTCCGGGAGGTCAATGCCCCTGGCGACGCAGAGATCCCGGGCTTTACTGTCCCGGGATCAGGCAATGAAGACCAGCCATAACAGATGACGGAAGCCCGGCATCATCGGATGGAACTGAAGTGCGACAAATCCGCCAATCGCCAGAATAATCAGTAACGGGGCCAGCCAGCGCAAACGTTCCGTAGATAAAAATCCGGTCGCCGGTTTTTTACTTTTGATAGCGCGGCCCCATCGCCAGCCCGTCCATGCCGCCAGCCAAATCACCACGGCTTCCGCCAGCAACAGCCATTTAAAATCGCTGCTCTGAGCGGTATGCGGTGCATCAATCGCGACGCCGGCCAGTATCCCCGGTAACAGGTACACCGGAGGCCATAACAGGCAGCCGGCAATATTCGGTGGCAGGAACTTCTTCACCGGCAGTTCCAGCATTCCCGCCAGCATCGGGATCAGCGGGCGGGTCGGGCCGACAAAACGGCCGATCAGAATGGTCGCAATACTGTGTTCGTTGAGGGCATGCTCGGTTTTATCCAGCAGTTTCCGATACTTTTGCAGATACTTCCAGCGATGCAGCGGACCTTTAAAACGCCAGCCGATATAAAAAGAAATCCAGTCTCCCAGCAGGCACCCGATAAATCCGGCTCCCCAGGCAGGATACAGCCCGATCTTACCACTGCCGATCAACGCTCCCAGGCTCGCCATCATTACGGTGCCGGGCAGAACTAACCCGACCAGGGCGAGTGACTCAAAAAATGTCACCACCGCGACCGCAAACAGAGCCCACTCCAGCGATTGGGTAAGCAGATGTTGGATCCAGACTTCCATAAAGATTCCTCGAATAAACTGAGCCTGGATTGTCCTGAGCAAGCCCCGGAACGTCAAGCTAAGTGTTCGGTTAAATACAAACAGATACAAAACATCCCGGCACCTCTCCCCTCACCGGGCTCTCTGCCCCCTGTGCTATACTGATGACTCTGCGGCTCCGGAGTCTTTGTGAACAACCCTCAAGCTGGCTTTTTATTAACCCGTCACTGGCGGGATACCCCCCGGGGAATCGAACTTTCTTTCTGGCTGGCCACAGATTCCGGGCCGGTGAAAGTGCGCGTGCCCGCGCAGCAGGCGGTGGCTTTTATCCCGCAGTCCGACACCGAAAAAGCCCGGGCGTTACTGTCACGGGAAAAAGAGGTCCGGCTGAGTCCGCTGCAATTGCTGGATTTTCATAGGCAGCCCCAGGCCGGCCTGTATTGTCCGCAATATCGTCAACTGCAACGGCTTGAGAAATTGTTACGGGAAAATGCCATTCCGGTAGCCGAAGCCGATATCCGCCCACCGGACCGCTACCTGATGGAACGCTTTATCACGGCGCCGGTCTGGTTCAGCGGCGTGGCCCGTGACGGTATGATCGACGAAGCACGGCTCAAGCCTCACCCGGACTATCGTCCGTCCCTGACGTGGATGTCACTCGATATTGAAACAAACGAGCATGGCGAACTGTACTGCATTGGTATTGAGGGCTGCGGTGAGCGGCGGGTAATGATGCTCGGACCACCGACGCCCGGCGGAAAGTCGGTGGATTTCACCCTGGAGTATGCCCGTACCCGCAGGGAACTGCTGGAAATGCTGAACCAGTGGTTCACCGAACACGATCCTGATGTCATTATCGGCTGGAATGTGATCCAGTTCGATTTACGCGTTTTACAAAAACAGGCAGACCGGTATCAGATACCTCTGCTGGCAGGACGCGGCGGCGTCCCCCTCGAGTGGCGGGAACATGGCTTCAAGCCCGGGACCTATATGGCTCAGGCGGCAGGCAGGCTGATCATTGACGGTATTGAAGCACTTAAATCGGCCTTTATGAATTTTGATTCCTTCAGTCTGGAAAATGTCTCACAAGCACTGTTCGGCGAAGGGAAGTTTATCGATGAGCCGGGCAACCGGATGGCGGAGATCAATCAACGCTTTGCGACAGACAAACCCGCCCTGGCACGTTATAACCTGCGGGACTGCGAGCTGGTGACGCGGATCTTCCGCCATACCCGCCTGATGCCCTTCCTGCTGGAGCGCAGCAGTGTGAACGGACTGCAGGCCGATCGTCACGGCGGCTCCGTTGCCTCTTTCAGCCACCTTTATATTCCGCGGATGCATCGGGCGGGTTATGTGGCACCGAATACCGGTGAAGTGGCCCCGGTCGCCAGTCCCGGGGGATATGTGATGGACTCCAGTCCCGGATTATATGACTCCGTGCTGGTGCTGGATTATAAAAGTCTGTACCCCTCCATCATCAAAACCTTTCTGATCGACCCGGTCGGTCTGGTGGAAGGGATGGCGCACCCGGAGGATGAAACTTCCGTCGCCGGCTTTCTGGATGCCCGCTTTTCCCGGCAGACATTCTGCCTGCCGGAGATTGTCGGGCAAATCTGGCAAAACCGTGAGCAGGCAAAACAGCAGAATAATCAGCCACTGTCGCAGGCGCTGAAAATCATTATGAACGCGTTTTACGGCGTACTGGGGACCCCATCCTGCCGGTTTTTTGACCCCCGGCTGGCCTCGTCCATTACCCTGCGCGGTCACGAAATTATGCAGAAGACCCGTGATTTTATTGAACAACAGGGGTATCGCGTGATTTACGGGGACACCGACTCGACCTTCGTCTGGCTGAAAACCGCCCACAGCGAAGCCCGGGCGGAGGAGATTGGTCGTCAGCTGGCAGCCAGCGTTAATGACTGGTGGAAGCAGCAGCTCGCACAACAGTTTCAGCTGGACAGCGCCCTTGAGCTCGAATATGAAACCCACTATTGCCGTTTTCTGATGCCCACCATCCGGGGGGCCGAACAGGGCAGTAAAAAACGTTACGCCGGCTGGGTGAATCATCATGGCCGGGACCAGATTATTTTTAAAGGACTGGAAACCGTCCGAACTGACTGGACCCCGCTGGCCAAAGAGTTTCAGCAAACACTCTATTCTCTGATTTTCCGCCGTCAGTCCTGGCAGCAATACGTCCGGGACACGGTGGCTAAACTGATGGCGGGTGAACTGGATGATAAATTAATTTACAGCAAGCGGTTACGACGTCCGCTGGAAGAATACCAGAGAAATGTCCCGCCCCATGCGCGGGCCGCCAGACTGTCAGATGACTATGCCCGTAAGGCCGGACATCCTTTACGGTATCAGAAAGGCGGGACAATACGTTATGTGATGACCACCCGCGGGCCGGAACCCCTGAATGCACGGAGCGCCCCGCTGGATTACGATCATTATCTGACACGTCAGCTTGAACCGGTGGCGGACGGAATACTCGGGTTTGTCGGCGGTGACTTCACCACACTAATTACCGGGCAGCTGGGACTGTTTTGATAGGTGACGAATGGCTCGCCTTCCAGTACCATAGCGGCCTCCCTGAATCTCATTGCTCTGCATTTTATTTACCAGACCTTTTGTCTGGTCGCCATGCTATTGCCTGCAGCGCATGAATATCTTTTTACACGTTAAGAGAATCGAGCTAATTATTTATGCCTTTTACACTTGGTCAGCGCTGGATTAGTGATACAGAAAGTGAACTTGGACTGGGGACGGTCGTCGCTATCGATGCACGTATGGTCACTTTACTTTTTCCGGCTACTGGCGAAAACAGACTGTATGCCCGTAATGATTCTCCTATTACCCGGGTCATTTTTAACCCGGGCGATACCATCACCAGCCATGAAGGCTGGCAGTTAACCGTAGAAAGTGTCCGGGATAATGACGGCGTCATGACCTACACCGGCACACGTACGGATACTCAGGAAAGTGATGTCAGCCTGCGTGAAGTCATGCTCGACAGTAAACTGGTATTCAGCAAGCCTCAGGATCGGTTATTTGCCGGCCAGCTCGATCGGATGGATCGTTTTGCCTTGCGTTTCCGCGCCCGTAAATATCAGAGTGCACAATATCGCCTGCCCGTCAGTGGTATGCGTGGCATGCGGACTAACCTGATCCCGCACCAGCTGCATATCGCCCACGATGTGGGTCGTCGCCATGCACCCCGCGTGTTACTGGCCGATGAAGTGGGCCTCGGAAAAACCATTGAAGCCGGGATGATCATTCAGCAACAGCTACTGGCGGGCCGTGCTGAGCGTGTGCTGATCGTAGTCCCTGAAACATTACAACATCAGTGGCTGGTTGAAATGCTGCGTCGTTTCAATCTGCGCTTTGCGCTGTTTGATGATGACCGTTACAACGAAGCGCAGTTTGATACCAGTAACCCGTTCTTTACCGAACAACTGGTCATCTGCTCGCTTGATTTTGCCTGTAAGAACCGGCAGCGCCTGGAAGCGATGTCTGAGGCTGAATGGGATCTGCTGGTGGTCGATGAAGCCCACCACCTGTCATGGTCTGAAGGAAAACCAGGGCGTGAATACCTGGTCGTCGAGAAGCTGGCTGAAAATATTCCCGGTGTGTTACTGCTGACCGCCACCCCGGAGCAGCTGGGTATGGAAAGCCATTTCGCCCGTCTGCGCCTGCTGGATCCGGACCGTTTCCACGATTATCAGTTATTTGTTGAAGAGCAGGAGCAATACCAGCCGGTCGCGGATGCCGTGACTTCCCTGCTGGCGGATACCCCGATCGCGACCAGTGAAGAAGCGATGATCAATGACCTGATCAGTGACCAGGACATTTCAGATCTGATCGCACGGGCAAACAGCGGCGATGAACTACGCCTCGAAGCCCGTAAAAAACTGGTTTCTCTGCTGATGGATCGCCACGGCACCAGCCGCGTTCTGTTCCGTAATACCCGTCAGGGTGTGAAAGGCTTTCCTTCACGTCAACTGCAGCAATTTCGTCTGCCGCTGCCCTCGCAATACCAGACGGCCATCAAGGTCTCCGGAATTATGGGGAGCCGTAAAAGTGCCGAAGAGCGCGCCCGCGATATGCTCTACCCTGAGCAGATTTACCAGGAGTTTGAAGGCGACTCCGGTACCTGGTGGGCCTTTGACCCGCGTGTCGAATGGCTGACCGACTATTTGCTGGAAAACCGTAAAGAGAAAGTGCTGGTGATTTGTGCCAAGGCAGCCACGGCACTGCAACTGGAACAATACCTGCGTGAGCGGGAAGGTATCCGTGCCGCCGTTTTCCACGAAGGGTTGTCTATTATTGAACGTGACAGGGCTTCGGCGTTCTTTGCTTCACAGGAAGAAGGCGCACAGGTCCTGCTGTGTTCCGAAATCGGTTCAGAAGGACGTAACTTCCAGTTCGCCAGCCGTCTGGTCATGTTTGATCTGCCTTTCAACCCGGATCTGCTGGAACAGCGTATCGGGCGTCTGGATCGTATCGGACAACAGAACGACATTCAGATCCTGGTTCCCTGGCTGGAGAATACTGCTCAGGCCGTATTACTGCGCTGGTTCCACGAAGGGCTGGATGCCTTTGAGCATACCTGCCCGACCGGACGAACAGTTTATGACAAGGTGCATCCGCAGTTACTGTCATACCTGGCGGCCCCGGAAAAAACCGAAGGGCTGGATGAGTTTATTGCCGACTGCCGTCAGCAACACGATGCTCTGAAATCACAGCTGGAACAGGGCCGTGACCGTCTGCTGGAGCTGAACTCTAACGGCGGTGAGGCCGCGGTCGGTTTAGCTGAAGCTATCGCCGCGCAGGATAACGATACCGAACTGGTTAACTTTGCACTGAACCTGTTCGATATTGTCGGTATTAATCAGGATGACCGCAGTGATAACCTGATTGTGCTGACGCCGTCTGACCACATGCTGGTGCCGGACTTTCCGGGGCTCCCGGAAGAAGGCTGTACCATCACCTTTGACCGTGATCAGGCACTCTCCCGGGAAGATACCCAATTTATTACCTGGGAACACCCGCTGATCCGTAATGGTCTGGACCTGATCCTGTCCGGTGATACCGGCAGCAGCGCCATTTCTTTACTGAAAAATAAAGCACTGCCGGTCGGCACCTTGCTGGTTGAACTGGTCTATGTGGTTGAAGCTCAGGCACCTAAGCACCTGCAACTGACCCGATTCCTGCCACCGACGCCATTGCGTCTGATGCTGGATAAAGCCGGTAATAACCTGGCGGCGAAAGTCGAGTTTGAAAGCTTTAACCGTCAGCTGAGTGCCGTTAATCGCCATACCGGTAGTAAACTGGTGAATGCGGTTCAGCAGGATGTTTATCAAATCCTGACCCGGGGTGAAGAACTCGTGGTGACCGATGCTCAGGCCGTCATTGAAGAAGCCCGCCGTCAGGCGGACGAGACGCTGACGGCTGAGCTGGACAGGTTACGTGCCCTGCAGGCAGTTAACCCGAATATCCGTGACGATGAAGTCGAAGCACTGGAAACCAACCGTCAGGAAGTGATGGAAAGTCTGGCTCAGGCAAACTGGCGACTGGATGCTTTACGGCTGATCGTTGTCACTCACCAGTAACCGGTTACGGGGGCTTCGGTCCCCGATGGAAACGTGAATGGAACCCTATAATCCTCCCAGCGAACCCTGGCTGCATATCCTTTATCAGGATAGCCATATCATGGTGGTGAATAAACCGAGCGGGCTGCTGTCCGTTCCGGGACGTTTGCCGGAACACCATGACAGTATCATGCTCAGGGTCCAGCGTGATTATCCGACGGCACAGTCGGTTCACCGTCTGGATATGGCCACCAGCGGTGTAATTGTGGTCGCCCTGACCAAAGCGGCTGAACGTGAACTGAAGCGTCAGTTCCGTGAGCGCGAACCTCAGAAGACCTATGTTGCCCGCATCTGGGGCCATCCGGAGGCAGAAAAGGGAATGGTCGACCTGCCGTTAATCTGTGACTGGCCAAACCGTCCGATGCAGAAAGTGTGCTTCGAGACAGGAAAAGCGGCGCAGACCGAATGGCGGGTGACGGACTATTGTGATGAAGCCAGTTGCCGGGTCGAACTAAAACCCATCACCGGGCGTTCACATCAGCTCAGGGTGCATATGCTGGCGCTGGGCCATCCCATTCTGGGAGACCGGTTCTATGCACATCCTGAGGCCTTAGCGATGGCAGATCGTTTGTTACTGCATGCAGAATCACTGACCATCACGCATCCGGCGTACGGTACGCCGATGACATTTCGCCAGCCTGCCGGCTTCTGAACGGCTATCATGAAAAAGGGCCACTTCCCTCGCGGGTAATGGCCCTTCCGTCTGACTACTTAAAACCTTTCTCTTTACGGATCAGGTCATAAGCAGACTGGATTTTTTGTGTCTTCTGTTTCGCCATTTCCATCATTTCCGGCGGTAACCCTTTCGCCACCAGTTTATCCGGATGGTGCTCACTCATCAGTTTCCGGTAAGCCCGCTTAATGGTTGTCGGCTCATCGCCCGGCTTGACGCCCAGCACACTGCAGGCATCTTCCAGTGTCGGTCCGCGTTGCGCTTGCTGATACTGTTCCTGCCGGGAATAACTCCCCCCGGTGAACTGCTCACCTCCCGCCATCATCCGCAGAAACTGATCAAACTGTCCGCGGGAAATGCCCAGTTCTTCGGCAATGACATATAAGACCTGTCGTTCACTGGGATGCAGAATGCCGTCGGCAAAAGCCGCCTGAACCTGAATTTCCAGAAACATCCGAATCAGGTCAAAACGACCGAAACAGGCGCTGCGAAATTCACGCAACTTCTCGCGTAACGGGTACTGACTGTCCTTACCTTCGCGAAAGGCCTGTTGAGCTGAGCGACGGGACTCGCCATGCAATTGCAAACGATCCATAAACGCTGTGGCCATCTGAATATCAGCTTCGGTGACCCGTCCTTTCGATTTGGTCAGATGTCCCATCACCTGGAAGGTCGTGCGAAAAAACAGGTTCTGACGTGACTGGTTGTCAGAAAAATATCCCTGCCCCTTACTGCTCATCACTTTATCGATAGCATGGCCAATCATCATCCCCAGAACCACGCCCCAAAAACCGGCGCCGGAGAGAAGACCTGCCATAAATCCAATTACTTTACCCCAATAGCGCATAAACTCCTCAATTCGCCATGCTTCAGGTCGAAATTTGCATTATCATACCCGTCATTTGCTCAACCGCCTATCGGCAAACCGGATAGATCAGGATTAACACCAGCTTCATAATGCGGTAAGTTAGTCTTCGCCCAATTGTCGGCATGATGCCAGTTTTAACGGAATCCCAGATACTGCGTATGAATAAACGTATACCTACCCTGCTTGCCACGATGATTGGTGCAGCGCTCTACAGTCAGCACACCCTTGCCGATGACCTGATGTCGCAATGTATGCTGGGCGTTCCCTCATATAATCGCCCGCTGACCAGCGGAACGCCTAATGAGCAGCCCGTAACCATAAATTCTGACTCGGCAAAAGGGACGTATCCGAATAATTCCGTTTTTTCCGGTAAAGTCAGTGTCAATCAGGGAAATGGTCAGCTTCAGGCCGATGAAATACAACTTCATCAGAATGAGCAACCCGGGCAGAGTACACCCACCCGGACTGTCGATGCACTGGGCAACGTTCATTATGACGATAATCAGGTTATTCTGAAGGGCTCAAAAGCCTGGAGCAATCTGAATAATAAAAATACCAACGTCTGGAATGGCGATTATCAGATGGTCGGACGTCAGGGCCGTGGCACTGCGACCGAGATGAAACTGCGCGATAATAACCGATACACTATCCTGGAAAACGGCAGTTTTACGTCCTGTCTGCCAGGCAGTAACAGCTGGAGTGTTGTGGGTTCTGAAATTATTCAGGACCGGCAGGAAGAAGTGGCAGAAATCTGGAATGCCCGCTTCAAAATCGGCTCGGTACCTGTTTTTTACAGCCCTTATCTGCAACTGCCGATCGGCGATCGCCGCCGTTCAGGCTTCCTGATCCCGAATGCAAGATACGGTAATAATAATGGCTTCGAATTTATGTTGCCTTATTACTGGAATATTTCGCCGCAGATGGATGCCACCATCACGCCTCATTATATGAGTAAGCGGGGTATGCAGCTGCAGAACGAATTCCGCTATCTTTCAGGGTTAGGTGGCGGACTCATGGAGCTGGATTACCTGCCTTCGGATCAGCAATATAACAATGAAAAATCCGCCAGGGGGATCGCAGACAGCGCCAGCTCTGACCGCTGGTTATTTTACTGGCGTCATTCCGGTGTTTATGATCAGCATTGGCGTTTCAATGCTGACTACACCAAGGTCAGTGATACTTACTACTTTAACGATCTGGATTCCAAATACTACAGCTCGACAGATGGTTATGCATCGCAGAAATTCAGCATTGGCTATGCCGATACGCACTGGGATGCCACCTTATCGACACGTGATTTCCAGACGTTCTCACGCACCAACAGTAATATTTACCGCACCCTGCCGCAGCTGGATGTTAACCTGTATCAGAATGATATCGGACCGTTTGATGGCCATGTCTTTGGTCAGATAGCGCGTTTTACCAACACCAACCCGCGTTATCCGCAGGCGACCCGTTTACATATCGAGCCGACCCTGGACTTACCGTTATCCAACGGCTGGGCAAGTCTGAATACCGAAGCCAAACTGCTGGCGACACATTATCAGCAGGATAATCTGGATGATTACAACAGTGGTGCGCTGACAGAAAGCGGTTCACGCTATAATCTGGCAAATTCCGTCAACCGGACGATGCCGCAATTCAAAGTCGATGGCCGTATGGTCTTTGACCGGGATATGACCTGGTCTCCGGGCTACACTCAGACTCTGGAACCCCGGGTTCAGTACCTGTATGTCCCTTATCGTAATCAGAGCAATATCTACCCTTACGATTCAACGTTACTGCAAACGGACTATACCGGACTGTTCCGTGACCGTAGCTACAGTGGCCTGGATCGTATCGCTTCTGCGGATCAGGTGGCCACCGGGGTCACTTCCCGCATTTATGATAGCAATCTGGTTGAACGATTTAACATTTCTGTGGGTCAGATATATTCGTTTACCCCTGCACGTACCGGAATTTCGTCAATTGACGATCAAGACAGTACAGGGAGCCTGACCTGGGCCGGAGATACTTACTGGAAGATCAGTGATCGCTGGGGGGTTCGTGGCGGTCTGCAATATGACACCAAACTGGACAATGTCTCTCAGGGGAATGCTGTCCTGGAATATCGTCGTGATGCTGACCGCTTAGTGCAGTTGAGCTATCGTTATAGCAGTCCTCAGTATGTTGCTGCGGCACTGAACGATGAATCCTTGCTGAGCAGCCCGATTTACAAAAACGGAATATCACAGGCAGGTGCCACCGCCAGCTGGCCGATTGCAGATGCATGGTCAGTGGTCGGAGCTTACTATTACGATACCCGTAACCGTAAACCTGCTGAGCAATTGTTAGGTGTCCAATACAGTTCTTGCTGTTATGCCATCCGTTTAGGCTATGAGCGTAAGATCAATGGCTGGGAAAACGATACAAGTAATTATGACAACCAGATTTCATTCAACATTGAGTTCCGGGGCCTGAGTTCTGACTATGGCCTGGGAACCCGTCAAATGCTGAGCCAGGGGATCATCCCTTATCAGTCCGCATTTTGATGTTGTAATGTATGGCCGGTAAATTCCGCATAGCGGTAACAACGATGGAAATAGTATGAAGAACTGGAGAATGCTGATTCTGTGTGTCGCGCTTAAAGCAACGACTGCTCTGGCTGCGCCACAGATGATTGATAAAGTCGCAGCGATAGTCAACAACGGTGTCGTTCTCGAAAGCGATGTTGATAACCTGATGAGCACGGTTAAAACTCAGGCAAAGGAGGCCGGCCAGCAATTGCCCGATGATCAGACTTTACGTCATCAGATCCTCGAACGCGAAATTATGGATAGTATCATCACACAGATGGGCCAGCGTGCCGGCCTGCAGATCAGTGACCAGCAGCTGGATCAGGCGATTCAGAACATCGCGGCTCAGAACCACCTGAGCATGGATCAGTTACGTAGCCGTCTGACGTACGACGGGGTGAATTACAACGATTACCGTAACCAGATCCGCAAAGAGATGCTGATTGCTGAGGTTCGCAATAATGAAGTCAGAAGCCGTATTACTATCCTCCCTGAAGAGGTGAATAACCTGGCTAAACAGATTTCATCCCAGAACGTGCCGGGCACAGAAGTTAACCTCAGCATGATCCTGCTGCCGTTGCCGGAAAACCCGACACAGCAACAGGTTGATGAAGAAGAGGCCCTGGCGAAAAAACTGGTGGGTGAGCTGAAAAACGGTGCCGACTTCGGAAAAATGGCCGTCACCTATTCCGCCGACCCACAGGCGCTGAAAGGCGGTAATATGGGCTGGGGCAAAATTGAAGAGCTGCCAGGTCTGTTCAGCCAGGCCTTAAGCGCTGCCCATAAAGGCGATATTGTCGGGCCTATCCGTTCAGGTGTGGGTTTCCATATTCTGAAAGTGAATGATATGCGCGGTGAATCTCAGAACGTTTCGGTAACGGAAGTTCATGCACGCCATATTCTGATCAAAATTACCCCTATAATGAGTGATCAGCAGGCTCACGCCAAAATTGAGCAGATCGCGGCCGAGATCCGCGCGGGAAAAATTACCTTTGCTGATGCCGCTAATAAATATTCTGATGATCCGGGTTCTGCCAACCTGGGGGGCGATTTAGGCTGGGCCTCTCCGAACATTTATGACCCGGCGTTCCGCGATGCAGTGATGCAACTGAAAAAAGGTCAGCTCAGTCAGCCAGTTCGCTCTTCCTTCGGATGGCACCTGATCCAGTTGCTGGATACCCGTCAGGTAGACAGAACAGATGAAGTCGCGAAAGATCGTGCCTATAATATCCTGTTCAATCGTAAATTTGCGGAAGAAGCTCAGACCTGGATGCAGGAAGAACGCGCATCTGCTTATGTGAAGATTCTGGATAATAATGACTGATATACCCCGTATAGTCATCACTCCCGGCGAACCCGCCGGGATTGGTCCGGACCTGACGTTGCAACTGGCCAGTGTTGACTGGCCAGTTCAGTTAGTGGTCTGTGCCGACAGACAACTGTTACTGGACAGAGCCGCAGCGCTGGGGGTTTCCGTCACGCTGACCGATTATCAGCCGGATCTCCCTGCCACTGCCCAGCAAGCAGGAACTCTGACCTTGCTGCCGGTGGCACTGAATGCCCCCGTGACAGCAGGTCAGTTATCCGTCAGTCACAGTGAATATGTTGTCGAATCTCTCAGGACCGCCTGTGATGGCTGTCTTTCCGGAGAATTTTCAGCACTGGTCACAGGCCCGGTTCATAAGGGCGTGATTAATGAAGCCGGTATTCCTTTTACCGGGCATACCGAGTTTTTTGCAGATCGTGCCGGCTGTCATAAAGTCGTGATGATGCTGGCAACCACCGAACTGCGGGTGGCTCTGGCGACCACACATCTTCCGCTGAAAGATGTCTCTGCCGCGATCACGCGGGAAAACCTGCACGAAGTGATCACTATTCTTCATCGGGATTTACAGCAGAAATTTCATCTTCCTGAACCGAAAATTCTGGTTTGCGGATTAAATCCTCATGCCGGCGAAAGCGGGCATATGGGACGAGAAGAAATTGATATTATCGAACCGGCACTGGAAGAGTTACGCCAGCAGGGCATTTCGCTCATCGGGCCGCTGCCTGCCGATACCCTGTTTCAGCCAAAGTATCTTGAACATGCCGATGCCGTACTGGCGATGTATCATGACCAGGGATTGCCGGTATTAAAATATCAGGGATTTGGCCGGGCGGTAAATATTACCCTGGGCCTCCCATTTATCCGGACTTCAGTCGACCATGGAACTGCACTTGAACTGGCAGGTCGTGGGCAGGCCGATCCGGGCAGCTTTATTACGGCGATTAAACTCGCCATCAATATGATTAAGAGCAGTAATGAATAATCGCGTCCATCAGGGGCACTATGCCCGTAAACGTTTCGGGCAGAACTTCCTGAACGATCAATATATTATTGATAGCATTGTCTCAGCCATCCATCCGCTTAAGAGTGATGCTTTGGTTGAAATTGGTCCCGGCCTCGGAGCGCTGACCGAACCGGTCGGTGAAAAAGTCGATGCGCTGACAGTGGTCGAACTCGACAGAGATCTGGCTGCCCGCCTGCAGACTCACCCGTTCCTGGGCCCGAAACTGACTATTTTTCAGCAGGATGCGATGACATTCAATTTTGCTGAACTGGCCGCTGAGCGCGGGCAGCCGTTACGTGTTTTCGGTAACCTGCCTTACAATATCTCAACGCCATTGATGTTCCATCTGTTCAGCTATCCGGGTGCGATTAAAGATATGCACTTTATGCTGCAAAAAGAGGTCGTCAATCGCCTGGTGGCAGGCCCCGGCAGTAAAGCTTATGGCCGCCTGACGGTCATGGCTCAGTACTACTGTCAGGTCATTCCGGTACTGGAAGTTCCGCCGCACTCCTTTACTCCGCCACCGAAAGTAGATTCTGCCGTCGTGCGCCTGGTGCCACATACCTGTTCTCCGTACCCTGCAGTGGATGTCAAAGTCCTCAGCAGGATCACGACAGAGGCCTTTGGTAAACGTCGTAAGACACTACGCAACAGCCTCGGCCATCTGTTCTCCGCACAGGTGCTTTCTGATCTGGGTATTGATGATACCCTGCGAGCCGAGAACATTTCGATTGCCCAATACTGCCAGCTGGCACACTGGCTGACAGAGCATCCGGAACAACCCCGGGAGAGTTAATCATGAGTGGATCCAGACGCGTTTACGTACATGTACAAACATTTTATGTCGCCTCGCAATCGCTGCCTGAGGAAGAACGTTATGTTTTTGCCTATACAATCACCATCCGTAATTTAGGACACTCTGAAGTGCAATTACGTGAACGCTACTGGTTAATCACGAATGGTAACGGGAAAGAGACTGAGGTTCAGGGTGAAGGCGTCGTCGGTGAACAACCGCGAATAAAGCCCGGGGACGAATACCAGTACACCAGTGGTGCCGTCCTCGAAACGCCGATCGGAACCATGCAGGGACACTATGTCATGGAAGATGAAAATGGTGAGCGCTTTACGACACCGATCCCGGTGTTTCGCCTTGCAGTCTCTACTCAGCTTCATTAAGCCCCCCTCCGGCCTGTGTCTGCAGGCCTGATGTTTATGCTGACAGGATTTACATGAGTACTTATCTGATAGGCGATATTCACGGTTGTTATACAGAATTTTGTGCATTACTGGATCAGGTCAGTTTTGACCCGACCCGGGATGAACTCTGGCTGACCGGTGATTTAGTCGCTCGTGGCCCGGACTCCCTTGCGGTATTAAGAAAGGTGAAGTCACTGGGTGACTCTGTCCGACTGGTGCTGGGGAACCATGATCTCCATATTCTGGCTGTCTATGCCGGGATCAGTCGCAACAAACCTAAAGATAACCTGGCGGCACTGCTGGCTGCCGGGGACTGCGATGAGCTGATCAACTGGCTACGTCGCCAACCCTTATTACAGGTCGATGAAGAGAAAAAGCTGGTCATGGCCCATGCCGGGATCACCCCGCAATGGGATATCGACACGGCTAAAGCCTGTGCCAGAGAACTGGAAGTCATACTTTCCAGTGACAGCTATCCACTATTCCTGGATGCCATGTACGGCGATATGCCTAACAACTGGACACCTGAACTCAGCGGACTCGCCAGGCTGCGTTTCAGCGCTAATGCACTGACGCGGATGCGCTATTGCTTTCCGAACGGGCAACTGGACATGATATGTAAAGATGTTCCGGAAAAAGCCACTCCGCCGCTGAAACCCTGGTTTATGCTGGAAGGCCCGGTACGTGAAGGCTATACCATTGCATTCGGACACTGGGCATCGCTGGAGGGTAAAGGTACTCCGGAAGGTATACTGGGACTGGACACCGGATGCTGCTGGGGCGGAACCCTTACCTTACTGCGCTGGGAAGACCAGCAATATTTCCACCAGCCTTCCCTGCAAAAGAAAAAGAGTTAACCTTCCGGGGCCGTCCGTCAGTGGCCCGCCCCGGAATAAACTTTATTTCAGTACGGCTCCCCGGCTGGCAATCACTGACTGATACCAGCCGAAACTTTTCTTACGGTAACGCTGTAGCGTCCCGGTACCATCGTCATGACGATCGACGTAAATAAAGCCATAGCGTTTGGAAAGTTCACCTTTAGAAGCACTGACTAAATCGATAGGCCCCCAGCTGGTATACCCCATAATATCCACGCCATCTTCCAGAGCTTCCCGGACTTGCTGCAGATGATCATTCAGATAGCTGATACGATAATCATCGTTCACCTGGCCATCCGCAGTGAGCTGATCCCGCGCTCCCAGACCATTTTCAACAATAAACAGCGGTTTTTGATAACGATCCCATAGCAGATTCAGCAGTACCCGTAACCCCTGCGGATCGATTTGCCAGCCCCATTCCGATGCACTCAGGTGAGGGTTTGGGATCATGTTCAGGATATTTCCGCGCTCCTGCAGATATTTTTCCGGCTCGGCACTGGCACACCCGGACATGTAATAACTGAACGAGACAAAATCCACCCCGTGTCTGAGAGCTTCCCGGTCTTCATCCGTAATGTGCAGTTCAATATTATTATCACGGAAATAGCGTTGCATATAGCCAGGGTACTCTCCCCTCACCTGGACATCCCCGAAAAATAACCAATGCCGGTTTCCCTGCATAGCCGCCATCACATCGGCCGGTTTACTGCTTAACGGATACTGTAACCCGCCTAACAGCATATTCCCTATTTTCGCGCCCGGGATCATTTCGTGGCAGGTTTTGACCGTCAGGCTACTGGCAACCAGTTGATGATGGATGGCCTGGTAAATTTCACCCAGCGAACTTTCCATCGGAATACCCACACCTGTCAGCGGCGCGTGCAGAGACATATTAATTTCATTGAAGGTCAGCCATAAACGTACCTGGTGCCGGTAACGCTGAAACACCGTTCTGGCGTAGCGCAGGAAGAAAGTGATGACCTGACGATCCCCCCAGCCGCCATACTCTTTCACTAATGCCCAGGGCATCTCGTAATGAGAAAGTGTCACCACTGGCTGGATATTGTGTTTTTCCAGTTCAGCAAAAATCGCATCATAATATGCAAGCCCGGCTTCATTCGGGGTTTCTTCATCCCCGCGGGGAAAAATGCGGCTCCAGGCGATCGATAGTCGCAGGCAGGTAAAGCCCATTTCAGCAAATAAAGCGATATCTTGCGGATAACGATGATAGAAATCGATAGCCACATCCTTCAGATATTCTTTCTCAGACCCGCGCTCATCAAGGCCGCCAAAAATACCTTCAGGTAACACATCAGATGTCGATAATCCTTTCCCCCCTTCACGCCATGCGCCTTCTACCTGATTGGCTGCAATCGCCCCGCCCCACAGAAAACTTTCCGGAAATAATTTCATGACTCTCTCCCTGATGATGATGACTTAAACATACCGTTCACCGCCTGTAAAAGCAGATACAGGCGGGTCACGTTATCCGTTTTTCACTGTTTCCTGCGTCTGTCCGTTACGGGGTACCCCAAACAGAAACGTCAGCAGACAGGACAAGACCAGTGCCAGTATTGTCCCGCAGATTGCGGCCCAGACGGTAAAGTCTATCCCGCCCGGCGGGATGATTTGTGTCACAGAAAAAATACTCACCAGGCCGAAAGACCAGACTTTCACCTGGAAAAGCCCCACAATGCCTCCCCCCAATCCCCCGGCAATGCATCCGAACAGGAAAGGTCGCTTCAGCGGTAATGTCACGCCATAGATAGCGGGTTCTGTAATGCCGAAGATACCTGCCGTCACTGATGTGCCGGCCAGCATTTTCAGTCTGGCGTCACGGGTTGCCAGAAAGACCCCTAACGCTGCGCCGGCCTGCCCCATCACTGCAGGAAGCAGCAACGGTATGATGGTGTCGTACCCCAGCACACTGAGATTGTTAATTGCGATAGGTACCAGCCCCCAATGCAGGCCGAAAATGACACAGACCTGCCAGACGGCACCGAGGAAAATCCCGGCAAGCCAGGGGGCGATGTCATAAATCCATTGATAACCACTGGCCAGTAAATGACTGAGGAACGTAAAGAGAGGCCCGATCACCAGGAAAGTCAGCGGGACAATAATAATCAGGCAAATCAGTGGGGCGGTAAAATTTCGTACCGATTCAGGTAAGCGCGGATAAAGTTTTTTCTCCAGCCAGCAGCTCAGCCATGCGGAGAAAATAATCGGGATCACCGACGAGCTGTAATTGATCAGGGTCAGCGGAATACCAAAGAATGTCGCCGGTTCCGACAGCGATAATATCGTCGGATGTACCAGTGCACCACCGATGGCCATCGTCAGGAAAGGTGATCCGCCGAACTTCTTACCGGCGGTATAACCGAGCACCATCGGGAAGAAATAGAACAACGCATCACTGGCGGCAAACCAGACCTGATACGTGGAACTTTGCGGATCAAGCAGATTGAGCGCGACAAATAAGGCAAGAAAACCTTTCAGGATCCCCGAAGCGGCCATCACACTCAATACCGGAGTAAAAATTCCGGAGACCAGATCGATAAAGCGTGCCAGCAGAGAAGCTGAGGAGGAAGTTTCGTCCCCGCTTTCAGCCCCGGGGCCGGATTCATCAGAAACAGCAGCCGTTCCGGCCAGGGAGCTTTCAATGGCACGAAACACTTCACTCACATGGTTGCCGATAACTACCTGAAACTGTCCCCCGCTTTCGACGACCGTCATAACCCCGTCAAGGGATTTTATCTGATCCGCGGCCCCTGTCGGCGTATGCTGTAGTTTAAAACGTAGTCGGGTTGCACAGTGGACAAGTGTCCGGATATTTTTCTTTCCCCCGACGCCCTCGATAATCTGTTCAGCTAATTGCAAATATCGGGTCATCCTAATCTCCTTAATTTACAGCGCCATTCCTTTACCGGATGATTATTCTTCCGCAGTTTATTGTGCCCGGAGGATCCTTATTGAGCACTTTTCTTAACAACAGAGTATTAACTCCCGATATACGGGATACATGACGTTCGTCATAACTGATGAAGTTTAAAGAAAAATGAAAACCCACCCATTCCCCGGAAAGAACCTTCAGCCTTTTTCAGCGGGTAAAAACCTTACCCCTTCGGATGAATACTTATTCCCGGACCAAAGAATAGATATTAATTTTCATATAAAGCATAACTTACAGGGTGTTCTTACGCCCGGAAGGAATATACCCGCGCCAACCAGCATATATTAATAAACCTTTATTAAAAGATTTTATATAACCAGCCGGGAGTGTTATTCCATCGACAACGGAATACAGATTAATTTTAATGGGTAAGTAAAACTGTGAGGAAGGTCTATTTTAGAATAAAAGAACGTATTTAACGTATTAATCACGCTGGATATTTTATAATGGCAACCTCCCACACGTGCCGACGCCCCTGTGGGAGGGTATTATCATGTACCGCCGCTCAATACCCTGAGTCAGCTACTTCAGACCCGGCGTTCCAGGATCTCAAAGCAAAAACTGTGCGTATTATTACTGTCAGCATCATGAAACTCACTGAATACTGACTGCCACTGATCGGGATCATAATCCGGGAACAGTGTATCTCCTTCGACTTCTGCATCGATATGTGTCAGATAGAGCCGGTCGGCTTTTTCCAGCATCTGAGCATAAATTTTCCCGCCGCCGATCACCATAATTTCCGGCACATCACCGGCCAATGCCAGCGCCTCGTCGGGTGACGTTACCCAGCTAACACCTTCAGAGGTGCCTGCGGTACGGCTGATCACGATATTCAGTCGTCCCGGTAAGGGTCGGCCGATGGACTCAAACGTTCGCCGCCCCATGATCACGGGTTTATTCAGGGTCTGTTTTTTAAACCAGGCCAGATCGGCTGGCAAACTCCATGGCATCGCATTATCCATACCAATCACCCGATCTGCCGCCATTGCAGCAATCAAACTAATCATTACATTAACCCGCTGGAAAAATTGGCGCCATCATACGGAAAGGGATCGACTTCGTCGATAGGGATTGTTCATTATTTCACTAAACCCTGTCCCCGCACATAGCCACGCCATGACAAGCGGTCCCGGTATGTGCCGACCTCCGGGGCTCCGGATGTGCACCGTCAGGATGAAATGATCTCCGCCCCCTGGCGACGTTATGATGGACATAAACGCGTTGAGCAGTGGCACAAATTTGATCCCTGGACATCCGCAGGGAATATAAACACCCCTGATAAATATAAAAATGTTTATATTTCTTCTTATTCATTAATCAGACATGTGACTCACATCGGGTTTTTATAATCATTTCAAAAATGAAAATATTTTTAGCCTATCCGCGAGCAAACGAACTGACGAAGTGAATTAAAATAAGCAGAAAGTCATGGCTGCTTCTGTTCTATGACAGACATCCCGGTAGATAAATATCTGCCGAGGGTGCAGACAGCCTGGTCACCAAAATATGTCAGGGCCGGATATCCGTCATGAACATAGCATCAGGGAGCAGGTCTTTTTCCGGAAAAAAACAGAACAGGACGAAACTCATTTTTAAACCCGAAGTTCGGAGTCAGCAGAGATAAAGGAACAACAGTGAGGTATAAGGAGGTCGTGACGGAAAGAGATAAGCAACCCTGAAACAGGGTTGCTTATTCGGATAAGGCCTTAGCCTTTTATTTCAGCATGCATTTCCTGGACCGAAATCACACGATCGGTAGGGTCAGCATTCAGTGCCATCGCGGTCGCAAAACCACCGTTCAGCGTGGTGTCGTAGTGCACCTTATACTGCAGTGCGCTGCGTCTGATCAGGCGTGAATCTTCAATAGCCTGGCGTCCGGCGGTAGTGTTTACGATATAGCTGTATTCACCATTTTTCAGACGGTCCTGAATATGCGGACGACCTTCATGAACTTTATTCACCAGACGTGGATTAATCCCGGCTTCACCCAGAACAACCGCAGTACCGTGTGTTGCATCCAGCTCGTAACCAAATTTCAGCAATTTAGCGGCCAGGTCAACCACACGTTTCTTATCGCCTTCACGGACCGATAATAACGCACGGCCTGATTTTTTCATCGTCGCCTGCGCGCCCAGCATCGCTTTGGAGAAGGCTTCGGCAAAAGTCCGGCCTACGCCCATGACCTCACCGGTGGACCGCATTTCCGGGCCAAGGATCGGGTCAACCCCCTGGAACTTGTTAAACGGCAGCACCACTTCTTTCACTGAATAGTAAGGCGGAATGACTTCCTCAGTGACCCCCTGAGCCGCCAGCGTTTTACCTGCCATCACACGGGCAGCGACTTTCGCCAGTGGTACACCGGTCGCTTTCGACACAAAAGGTACCGTACGGGCAGCGCGCGGGTTCACTTCAATCAGATACACTTCGTTATCTTTAACCGCAAACTGTACGTTCATCAGACCACGGACATTCAGCTCAAAGGCCAGTTTAGTGACCTGATCGCGCATGACATCCTGAATTTCCTGGTTCAGCGTGTAAGCCGGTAAAGAACATGCCGAGTCACCGGAGTGAACACCGGCCTGTTCGATATGCTCCATGATCCCGCCAATCAGTACCCGTTCACCGTCACAAATGGCATCAACATCCACCTCGACCGCATCATCCAGGAAACGGTCCAGCAGAACCGGCGCATCATTCGAGACCGATACCGCCGTCATAAAGTAACGTTTCAGATCCTGTTCATCATAGACGATTTCCATCGCCCGGCCGCCCAGTACATAGGAAGGACGTACCACTAATGGATAGCCAATGGTCGCTGCTTTTTCGACAGCCTGTTCCAGCGCGGTCACAGTGGCATTCGCCGGTTGCTTCAGTGCCAGACGATCAACTGCCTGCTGGAAACGTTCACGGTCTTCTGCGCGGTCAATGGCATCCGGGCTGGTACCGATCACCGGGACACCGGCAGCTTCCAGCTCACGGGCCAGTTTCAGTGGCGTCTGACCGCCGTACTGTACAATCACCCCTTCAGGCTTTTCGATGCGGACAATTTCCAGCACATCTTCCAGCGTCACCGGTTCGAAGTAGAGACGGTCAGAGGTATCATAATCGGTGGATACGGTTTCCGGGTTACAGTTAACCATAATGGTTTCATAACCGTCTTCACGTAAGGCCAGTGCCGCATGAACACAGCAGTAGTCAAACTCAATTCCCTGTCCGATGCGGTTAGGACCGCCACCCAGGATCATGATTTTGGCGCGATCGGTGGATGGGTTAGCTTCACACTCTTCTTCATAGGTTGAATACATATACGCGGTATCGGTCGCAAATTCCGCCGCACAGGTATCCACACGCTTATATACCGGGTTCAGGTTGTATTGCTGACGCAGTTTACGGATTTCGTTTTCTGCAACGCCGGCCAGTTTAGCCAGACGCAGGTCAGAGAAGCCTTTACGCTTCAGTTGACGCAGGAAATCGTGGCTCAGGCCATTAACTCCCTGGCGGGCAACCTGCTCTTCCAGACGGACCAGCTCTTCAATCTGCACCAGGAACCAACGGTCAATATTGGTCAGGTTGAAAACGCCATCCACTGACATTCCCAGACGGAAAGCATCAGCGATATACCAGATACGGTCGCTGCCGGCATCTTTCAGTTCGCGGCGGATGCGGGTCAGCGCTTCCGGATCTTCAGCCTCAACTTTCGGGTCAAATCCGCTGGCACCCACTTCCAGGCCACGCAGTGCTTTCTGTACCGATTCCTGGAACGTACGTCCGATAGCCATAACCTCACCCACAGATTTCATCTGGGTGGTCAGGCGATCGTTACTGCCGGCGAATTTTTCGAAGTTAAAACGCGGGATTTTGGTCACAACGTAATCGATGGAGGGTTCGAATGAGGCCGGTGTCAGTCCACCGGTAATATCATTCATCAGCTCATCCAGCGTATAACCTACGGCCAGTTTTGCGGCGATTTTCGCAATCGGGAAGCCCGTTGCTTTAGAGGCCAGGGCTGACGAACGAGATACCCTTGGGTTCATTTCGATAACAATCAGACGACCGTTTTCCGGATTCACGGAGAACTGAACGTTAGAGCCGCCGGTTTCCACACCGATTTCACGTAATACTGCCATCGAGGCATTACGCATGATCTGGTATTCTTTGTCGGTCAGCGTCTGCGCTGGCGCAACCGTGATGGAGTCACCGGTATGGATCCCCATGGCATCGAAGTTCTCGATGGAACAAACAATGATACAGTTATCATTTTTGTCACGGACCACTTCCATTTCATACTCTTTCCAGCCAATCAGTGATTCATCAATCAGCAGCTCATTGGTCGGGGAAAGATCCAGCCCGCGGGTACAAATTTCTTCAAATTCTTCGCGGTTATAAGCAATTCCGCCCCCGGTGCCACCCATAGTAAAGGATGGGCGGATGATACAAGGGAAGCCAACATCATCAGCTACCTGAAATGCTTCTTCCATCGTATGTGCGATACCTGAACGCGCAGTGTCCAGGCCAATGCTTTTCATCGCTTTATCAAAACGACGGCGATCTTCTGCTTTATCAATCGCATCAGCAGTTGCACCAATCATAGTGACACCGAACTCTTCCAGTACGCCTTGTCTTTCCAGTTCCAGGGCGCAGTTCAGTGCCGTCTGCCCACCCATGGTCGGCAGGACAGCATCCGGACGCTCTTTTTCGATGATTTTGCGCACAACTTCCCAGTTAATCGGCTCAATGTAGGTCGCATCGGCCATTTCCGGGTCGGTCATGATGGTTGCCGGGTTTGAGTTCACCAGAATAACGCGGTAACCCTCTTCACGCAGGGCTTTACACGCCTGTGCACCGGAATAGTCAAATTCACAAGCCTGACCAATAACAATCGGACCGGCACCCAGGATCAGGATGGATTTTATGTCTGTACGTTTTGGCATTGATTAGCTCCTGATTACCGGGTTGCTGAACGGTAGGTATTGATTAACTCGATAAAATGGTCGAACAATGGCGCGGCATCATGCGGCCCCGGGCTCGCTTCCGGGTGTCCCTGGAAGCTGAATGCAGGCTTATCCGTACGATGGATCCCTTGCACGGTATGGTCAAACAGTGACGTATGAGTGACGCGTAAGCATTCCGGCAGGTCTTCTTTATCGACGGCGAAGCCATGGTTCTGCGCAGTGATCATCACGACATTACGGTCCAGATCTTTGACCGGATGGTTTCCGCCGTGGTGTCCCAGTTTCATTTTTACGGTTGACGCACCGCTCGCCAGAGCGAGCAACTGGTGACCGAGACAGATACCAAACACCGGAATTTCTGTGGTCAGGAATTCTTTAATCGCGCTGATGGCATAATCACAAGGCTCCGGGTCCCCCGGTCCGTTAGACAGGAAAATCCCGTCCGGTGCCATCTTCAGGACTTCTTCAGCAGAAGTCTGTGCCGGAACCACGGTCAGGCGGCATCCACGGTCGGTCAGCATACGCAGGATGTTGCTCTTCGCACCGAAATCATAAGCCACCACGTGATACGGCAGTTCACTTTCGTCTTTCGGCGCAGGCAGTTCATCACTCAGCGTCCAGCTCCCCTGTGTCCAGGAATAGCTTTTCTGCGTGGTCACTTCTTTCGCTAAGTCCATCCCTTTCAGTCCCGGGAAGGCTTTCGCCCGGGCTAAGGCCGCAGCCACATCCGGTGCATCACCTGCAATGATACAGCCGTTCTGAGCCCCTTTTTCGCGCAGCAGGCGGGTCAGTTTACGGGTATCAATATCGGCGATAGCGACGATGTTGTGACGGGAAAGATAAGCAGAAAGGTCTTCTTTACTACGGTAATTGCTGGTGATCAGTGGCAGATCGCGGATAACGAGGCCCTGAGCATGAACATGGGATGACTCTTCGTCAGCCGGGTTAGTACCAACATTACCAATATGGGGATAAGTAAGAGTGACAATCTGGCGGGAATAGGAAGGATCAGTAAGAATTTCTTGATAGCCGGTCATTGATGTGTTGAAAACGACTTCTCCGACTGCCGACCCGCTTGCGCCTATGGACCGGCCATGGAACTCGGTTCCGTCTTCCAGAACCAGGATTGCTGACTTAATCAAAACTTCCTCCGGGGAATAAATAGTCACTATACCTGCATATTAATTCATAAGCATCGCCTGAATCAATCCAAAAAACGCTGAATACTCGATTTTCGGCAAATTGGGCGCATTCTAATGAGCAGCGTAACTGATGTCCAGTCTGAAAGCGGATAAAGTTGTTTTTTTTACGCCACTGGGAGTAAAAACCATAAAATAGCCATAAAAAGGCATATATGGAGGGTGAATAAAACGATTGCCTGAAGAAATGTGTCCTCCGACGGAGATTGCTGTGCAATATATGAGCATAAACACTTTTAACAGGGAGAATAAGAAGAAGAAAAGAGCAATAAGAAAGGATAACACCGGACTAAATCAAAAAACACACCCAAAACGTCAAAACAAAAGAGAGATATAAAATCCCCCTTTAGAATTAAGGCATTACAACAAAGACACTAACCTGGAAAATCAGATATCGTTCAATGAAAGCACATCCCGCATATCATAAAAGCCATTTTTATGATGACTTAGCCATAAAGCAGCCTTTACTGCACCATTTGCAAAAGTCATACGACTGGAAGCCTTATGGGTAATCTCTACCCGCTCTCCGATATCGGCAAACATTGCAGTATGTTCTCCGACAATATCGCCGGCACGGACTGTCGCAAAACCGATAGTCTGCGGTTTACGCTCACCGGTATGCCCTTCACGACTATAAACAGCATGTTCAGAGAGTGTCCAGTTCATGGCATCAGCAATGGATTCCCCCATCGCCAAAGCTGTACCTGACGGAGCATCGACTTTATGACGATGGTGGGCCTCAGTAATTTCAATATCGCTGTACTCGCCCATAACTTTAGCCGCTTTCTCCAGCAGTTTCAGAACCAGGTTTACACCGACACTGAAATTTGCAGCAAAAACGACCGGGACAGACTCTGCGGTAGCCCGGATAGCCTGTTTACCGGCCTCATCAAATCCGGTCGTGCCTATCACGATAGCTTTATGATGCGCCTGACAGAACTTCAGGTAGTCAGAAGTCGCTTCAGGACGTGTAAAATCGATCAGCACATCGAAGTCATCTTTCACCGCTTCCAGGCTGTCACTGATCAGCACACCGGTTTTGGCACCTCCGGCTAATTCACCGGCATCACAGCCCACCAGAGATGATCCCTGACGCACGACTGCGGCACCCAGGGTAGCCCCTTCAGCCAGCATCGTCGCTTCAATTAATTGACGACCCATTCTTCCGGAAGCTCCGACAACACCTATTCGGATATTACTCATAACTATTCATTCCTGTACATATGCATGCGGAGTCAGGGTAACCAGCCACCAGAGCCAGTACCAGCAAAAAAAAATATCATTAGAATTTCAGGCTTCACCGATAATCTTATCAGTAAAATCAATAGGACGTGAATAGTGTAGCCCGGCAGAATACCGGTAAAAAACGGAGCAGGAACGAGGGTCCCGTAGCCGGCCGCAGGAGGCCGCTACGGGATAAAGCAGATCACTCGACTTCTTTTACTTCCACACGAAGCTCTTTAGGAACCTCGAAAACGATATTTTCTTCACGGCCGATCAATTCGATAGCGGCCTCACCGCCCAGCTCACGCAGGCGGGCAATCACTTGCTGTACCAGAATATCCGGTGCCGATGCCCCTGCGGTCACACCGATACAGGCGGCACCCTTCAGCCAGCTCTCACTGATATCTTCCGCAGAGTCAATCAGCCACGCCTGCTTACCGGCCCGGCGGGCAAGTTCAGCCAGACGATTCGAGTTTGAAGAGTTCCGGGAACCAACAACCAGAATGACATCCGCCTGTTCAGACAGCGTACGAACCGCTTCCTGACGATTGGTGGTCGCATAGCAGATATCATCTTTACGAGGGCCGATAATCGCCGGAAAACGCTGACGCAGTGCATCGATGATCTCAGAAGTGTCATCCACCGACAGCGTGGTCTGAGTCATAAAGCTCAGATTAGACTCATCTTTAATCTTCAGTCTGAACACATCTTCCGGACATTCCACCAGATACATGCCACCCTCAGGATTGTTATACTGCCCCATGGTGCCTTCCACTTCCGGGTGGCCGGCGTGACCGATAAGGATCGCTTCCACGCCCTTACGGCTGGCCCGGGCCACTTCCATATGCACCTTGGTGACCAGTGGACAGGTAGCATCGAAAAGCATGGTCAGTGAGCGGGCACGGGCTTCAGCCCTGACCGCCTGTGAAACCCCATGCGCTGAAAAGATCAGAATAGCCCCGTCAGGGACTTCACTGATTTCTTCAATAAAAATAGCGCCACGGTTACGTAAACTATCGACCACGTAACGGTTATGCACGACCTCATGGCGGACATAGATAGGTGCGCCGTACATTTCCAGCGCCCGCTCCACTATACTGATAGCGCGGTCTACACCGGCACAAAAACCTCGGGGGTTAGCGAGCAGAATCTGCATTTTCATTCTCCAGGACCGGATCAACCTCCAGCACTTCCACAGCAAACGTCACCGTCTGCCCTGCCAGCGGATGATTAAAATCTACCGTCACCGAATCACCGGAAACGTCACGGATAATACCAGGCATTTCACTGCCATCAATGGCGGTGAACAACATAATGGTTCCCGCCTCCGGTTCAGCCGCACCGGCGAAATCCCGGCGCGAGAAGTACTGGATCAGGTCAGGGCTGGCCGTGCCAAAAGCATCCTCCGGCGTCAGCGTAAACTGCCGGGTTTCCCCGGCAGCCATACCGAAAAGAGCCTGACCGAAAGCCGGAGACAAACTGCCATCGCCTAAGCGAAACAAGGCAGGTTTGCCATTAGCCCGGGTGGACTCTGCTACCGAGCCATCTTCCAGAGTAAGGGTAAAATGCACTAACAATGAGCTGTCGTGCTGTACCTGATGACTCATGGCTTACCCTTTGTCCGTTTTGCGGGAGGACGTGATAAATCCTTCCAGGATCACCAGCGCGGCCCCGATACAGATACCGCAATCGGCAATATTAAAGGTCGCGAAATGCCAGTTACCGACATAGAAGTCGATAAAATCGACCACAAAGCCATGCCAGAAGCGATCCAGCAAATTACCCAGCGCACCACCGATGATCAGCGCATAGGCGATATTCGTCAGGCGCTGACTGGCGCGATTACGGTACATCATCACAACCAGCGCGATGGCTATGGCTATGGCGATACCGGCAAAGAACCAGCGCTGCCATCCGCCCTTGTCGGCCAGAAAACTGAAGGCCGCCCCATAATTATGGGCATAAAAAAGATTAAGAGAGGGGAACAGGGCCCGGGTTTCATGCAATTGCATGTGGGCCATAATCCACTGTTTACTGGCGAAGTCTGCGACTATCACCAGCACCATAACCCACAACCAGCGCAGGCCGGTTGAACATAACGATTTACTCATCAGGCAAACTTACGCTCTTCACCTTCACCGGAGACGTTGGTGTAGCAGCGTCCACAGATTTCAGCATGTTCAGGGTTCTGACCCACATCCGTAGTGTAATGCCAGCAACGCGGACATTTCTCACCATCGGCTTTAGCCAGAGCAATTTTCAGACCTTTCAGGTGCTCGCTCTGTACCGCATCTGTCGGTGCGGTATCCAGCGGTGCAACCTTAACGGCCGAGGTCAGTAACACGAAACGCAGTTCATCACCTAACGCTGTCAGTTTTTCTGACAGTGCCGCATCAGCATACAGAGTGACTGAGGCTTCCAGCGCCCCACCGACACGCTTATCGGAACGCGCCTGCTCAATGACCTTGTTAACTTCACCACGAACTTTAAGCAGTTGTTCCCAGTACGAATCATTCAGTGCTTCGTTCTCAGGCAGGCCAAACAGCCCCTGATACCATTCACCGGTGAACACGTACTGATCACGTTGCCCTGATAAATGACCCCAGATTTCATCGGCAGTGAACGACATAATCGGTGCCATCCAGCGAACCAGAGCCTCAGCAATATGCCAGAGCGCGGTCTGACAACTGCGACGAGCCACACTGTCAGCTTTCGCGGTGTACTGACGATCTTTAATGACATCCAGGTAGAACGACCCCATTTCCACAGAGCAGAACTGCATCAGACGCTGAACCACTTCATGGAAGTCATAATTTTCGTAAGAGGCCACAATATCCTGCTGTGCAGCCAGCGCACGGCCCACCGCCCAGCGGTCAACCACGACCATCTCTTCCGGGGCCACCTGATCCGTTTCCGGATTAAAGCCATTCAGGTTAGCCAGCAGGAAACGGGCAGTATTACGGATACGACGATAGGCATCCGCCGAACGTTTCAGGATCTCATCAGAGACCGCCATTTCCCCGGAATAGTCGGTTGAAGCCACCCACAGACGTAAAATGTCGGCGCCCAGTTTGTTCATCACGTCCTGAGGACTGACGGTATTACCGATAGACTTCGACATCTTACGGCCCTGACCATCGACGGTAAATCCGTGGGTCAGTACCTGACGGTAAGGGGCTTTGTTTTTAATCGCCGTCGAAATCATCAGTGATGACATAAACCAGCCACGGTGCTGATCGGAGCCTTCCAGATAGATATCTGCGCTATGTCCGTTAAATTCAGGACGTACATCGACAACCGAACTGCTGGTTGACCCGGAGTCAAACCAGACATCCAGCGTGTCCGGTACCTTGGTGTAGTTGTCCGCATCTGCACCCAGCAGTTCTTTCGCGTCCAGATCCCACCAGGCCTGAATACCGTCCTGCTCAACCCGCAGGGCAACCTGCTCCATCAGGTTAAGCGTATCCGGATGCAGCTCTTCGGTCTGATTATGAACGAACAGTGCCATCGGTACGCCCCAGGTACGCTGACGCGAGATACACCAGTCCGGACGATTAGCTACCATCGATTCAATACGTGCCTGGCCCCAGTCCGGGATCCACTGTACGCCTTTAATTTCTTTCAGCGACTGCGCACGCAGTCCTTTCTGATCCATGCTGATAAACCACTGCGGAGTCGCACGGAAAATGATAGGCGTTTTATGGCGCCAGCAGTGCGGATAACTGTGGTGCAGTTTTTCCAGGTGCAGTAATGCGCCTTTTTCACGCAGCAGATCGGCGATCATTTCGTTAGCTTTAAAGACATTCACGCCGTCCAGCCCCGGGTAAGTGCCCGGTAAATAGCATCCATCCGGGCCGACAGGGTTTGCCGCTTCAATGCCATATTTCTGCCCGATGACATAGTCATCCGGACCGTGGCCAGGGGCGGTATGCACGGCACCGGTACCGGCATCCAGGGTGACATGGTCGCCCAGTAAAACAGGCACATCAAAGGCCAGGAACGGATGCGCGAAACGTAACATTTCAAGCGCGCTGCCTTTGCATTCACCCAGTACCTGCCATTCGGTAATACCGGCACGCTTCATCACACTGTCGACCAGATCTTTCGCCAGGATCAGTGCTCTCTCTTCCGTCTGGATGAGCTGATAATCAAACTCCGGGTTGACCGAGATGGCCCGGTTTGATGGCATCGTCCAGGGGGTAGTCGTCCAGATCACCAGCGAGACCGGCGTTGCCGGCGTTGCTGCAGAGAACGCGGCAGCGACAGTTTCCGGCTGCGTGGCGTTGAACATGACATCGATAGACAGTGATGTCTTGTCATAATATTCCACTTCGGCTTCCGCCAGTGCAGAACGACAATCCAGACACCAGTGAACAGGCTTGGCCCCTTTATGCAAATGACCATTGCCGATGATGCGACCTAAGGCACGGATAATGTTCGCTTCGGTCCTGAAGTCCATCGTCAGATACGGGCGATCCCAGTCACCCAGTACCCCCAGGCGAATAAAGTCTTTTTTCTGCCCTTCCACCTGCTCCGCAGCATACTGACGGCAGGCAGCACGGAACTCAGCAGCCGACACTTTTTCACCAGGCTTACCGATCATTTGTTCGACTTTATGCTCAATCGGTAATCCGTGGCAGTCCCAGCCGGGGATATAAGGCGCGTCAAATCCGGACAGTCCTTTAGATTTAACAATAATATCTTTCAGAATCTTGTTAACTGAGTGACCGATATGAATGTTGCCGTTGGCGTACGGAGGGCCATCATGCAGGATAAATGTTTTTTTGCCTTTTTTAGCCGCGCGGATCGCACCGTACAGGTTATCGGTAGTCCAGCGCTGCAACATCGCAGGTTCCCGTTTGGCTAAATCGCCACGCATCGGGAAGCCTGTTTCCGGCAAGTTCAGGGTAGATTTATAGTCACTCATCAGATTCTCGGTTCCATATTTCGGTTATTACACCGTTGCTTTAAGCCCAAAAAATTCGCGGGCCGTCACCACATCTTTGGCAATTTGCGCTTTTAATTCATCAAGAGAGGCAAATCGTTGCTCATTGCGTATTTTATGCCGCAATACCACAGAGATATGGCGGCCATATAAATTAATACTGACGTCCAGCAGGTTGACTTCAAGCTGCTGTCGTATGCCTTTCACCGTTGGTCGTGTGCCGATATTAGCCACACCGAAGTACGGTTTTTCTGCAATCCCCAGAACCTCGACGGCATAAACACCGGTCACCGGTGAAACCGCTCGTCGCAGGGGAATATTGGCCGTCGGGAATCCCAGCGTTCTGCCTAACGCATCACCATGAACCACCCGCCCGCTGATGGCATAAGGCCGTCCCAGCAACCGTTCTGCCCCGGTGAGGTCATCGTCTGCCAGCGCCTGGCGGACCCGGGTACTACTGATTCGGGTCCCCTGCTCACAGAAGGTCCGGGTATTCACCACATCGAAGTGATACTGACGACCGGCATTCTGTAATAACAGGAAATCCCCTTCACGGCCAGCACCGAACCGGAAGTCATCACCGACCGCCAGAAAACGGACATCCAGCTTATCCACCAGAACATCATGGATAAAACTGCTGGCATTCAGTGCGGCGAAGTCCCTATCGAAGCGCACGCAGAGAACGGTATCTACCCCGGCCTCTGTCAGATATTTCACTTTTTCCCGCAGACGGGTCAGGCGGGGTGGCACTTCTCCGCCGGTAAAAAACTCGCGAGGTTGTGGTTCAAATAACATCACCACCACCGGCAATTGTCGCTCTTTGCCTTCATCACAAAGTTGTTTCAGCAACGCCTGATGCCCGCGATGCACACCGTCAAAATTACCAATAGTCAAAACGCAGCCACGATGCTGCTTAGTGAGATTATGTAAACCGCGGATAAACTTCATGGCCGACTCAAATCGCTGGAAATCGCCGGATTATACCCTTTACAGCGTACAAAATTAACCCGTTAGCGAAGCCTTTCGTCGCTTCTTTGCTGCTTTTCCTCATGTTTCTTCCCTGCCGGGCAAAATCCCGACAATTTTGTTGCGAAAAGCTGTATTCAACACAAGGAAGCTGGTAGAATCTTGCGCCATCAATTACGTAACCGGGTGTTGTTTTTTAAACGACGCTTATTTGCACAAATCCATTGACAAGAGAAGGCGCAAAAGGCATAGTCCTCGGCCTTTGATTTGTCCATATAGAACATATTTGGGAGTTGGACCTTGGCTAATATCAAATCAGCTAAGAAACGCGCTGTAACATCTGAGAAACGTCGCAAGCACAATGCAAGCCGTCGCTCAATGCTGCGTACTTTCATCAAAAAAGTATACGCTGCAATCGCTACTGGCGATAAAGCTGCTGCGCAGAACGCATTTAACGAAATGCAACCAATCGTGGACCGTCAGGCTGCTAAAGGTCTGATCCACAAAAACAAAGCTGCACGTCATAAAGCAAACCTGACTGCACAAATCAACAAACTGGCTTAATCGCTGATTTGTTGTTGCTTTGAAAAGAACCGGCCTCAGGCCGGTTTTTTTATGTCCGCTATCCCTTCCCCCTGCCTGTTCTTTCTGCCTCTGCTTCCTGTCACCATCCGCATAACCTGCCACACCGGCCTTTAAGCTTGCATAAATCGCTGCTGAACGGCGCGCTGCATTCAGGAGTCACTTACCCCGGGACATCACCGTGAACACGGCAGGGAACGACAGAGAACCGCTCACCTGCATCTTCACTCCGGAACGCAGACCGTTTTACACTCCGCCAGCAACAACCGGCAGTTCCACCGGGAGTGCCTCTGCGTTTACGGCAAGGCATACCGACGGCGCAGTAGCAGATAACCGGAAACCGCAGAGAGCACTGACCCTCCCAGAATGCCCAGTTTTGCTTCATTGACCAGTGAAGCCGCTTCCTGACCGTAGGCCAGAGAAGCGATAAAGATAGACATCGTGAAGCCTATCCCGCAAAGCACGCCTATCGCAGCAATATCCCTGATACCGGTATTTTCCGGCAAGCGGGTCAGGCCGAGCCGGAGACTCAGCCAGCACGCCACCGTGATACCCAATGGCTTACCCACCAGCAAACCGGCAATAATCCCTGACGGCAGTGAAGAAAAGGCCTGAGAAAGCGAAATATCACCAACCACCACCCCGGCATTGGCGAATGCAAATAACGGCAATACCAGCCAGCGGATCCAGGGTTCCAGGGTATGCGTTAAGCGCGGTGCAGCCGCGGTATCCGGTACCCCCTTTACAGGCATCATCAGACCAAGGATCACCCCGGCAATCGTGGCATGAATACCGGACAACAACACCGCGACCCATAACACGGCCCCGACCAGCAGGTAAGGTACCGGCGAGGAAACCTTCGCTCTGTTCATCAGTGCTAATACGGCTACCGCCGCCACAACCAGCGCCATCGCGCCCCAGGCGATATGGCTGCTATAGAATAATGCAATAATCACTATCGCACCCAGGTCATCAATCACCGCCAGCGCCATCAGAAACACTTTTAATACCGGCGGAACCCGGCTTCCCAGTAAGGCAAGGATCCCTAATGCAAAAGCAATATCCGTCGCCGTCGGGATAGCCCATCCATTGCGGATACCGGGGTGGGAGGCGTTAAAGGACAGAAAAATCAGAGCGGGAGCAATCATCCCCCCAAGGGCGGCAATAAACGGAAAAAAAGCCTGTTGTTTACTGGCCAGCGCTCCGGCCACCAGTTCCCGCTTAACCTCTAATCCGACCAGCAGGAAAAACAAGGCCATCAGGGCATCGTTGATCCAGAAAAGAATATCGTGCGGATGCTCACCACGGTTTCCACCTGTCGGCGTAAAATGCAGGAACTGCTGATAACCTTTAGCGCTCCAGCCGGCATTGGCCAGTATCAGTGCCAGTGCCGCGGCGATAATCAGTATCACGCCCCCGGCGGCTTCACTTTTTACCCATTTTTGCAGTGCTGACATCCCGATATTATCCTCGTCGTGAACTTTCTGTCTGCTTATTTTCACATAGCAGCACAGCTTTTAACATCGCATTACGTTTACCCGTCGGCACTTTCCGCCCGCAAAAAAAAAGCCAGCACCCCGCGGGTACTGGCTTCCGTGTTCACCGGAACAGACCGGTTAGCGCGTCAGATCATCAAAAAATTTTTTCACGCCGTCAAAAAAGCTTTTTGAACGCGGGCTATTGTGATCACCTGAAGGCCCGCCGAGGGTTTCACCCAGTTCGCTGAGCAGTTCTTTCTGCTTCTCACTCAGGTTAACCGGCGTTTCGACCACGACCCGGCACAGCAGATCACCGATAGCACCACCACGTACGGACTTAACGCCTTTGCCACGCATACGGAATAATTTATCCGTTTGTGTACCGGCAGGAATTTTCAGTTTGACCCGGCCATCCAGGGTTGGAACTTCAATTTCTCCCCCCAGTGCAGCCATTGCAAAGTTGATAGGCACTTCGCAATAAAGATTATTATCTTCACGTTCAAAAATCGGGTGTTTTTTCACCGACACCTGAACATATAAATCACCGGCAGGCGCACCCTGCTCACCGGCTTCACCTTCGCCTGACAGACGAATACGGTCACCGGTATCCACACCGGCAGGAATTTTTACTGACAGTGTTTTGGTGGTTTCTACACGGCCATGACCGTGGCAGGAGTTACAAGGATCTTTGATAATCGTCCCGCGCCCCTGGCAGGTCGGACAGGGTTGCTGAACAGCAAAGAAGCCCTGACGCATCTGTACCTGACCGGCACCCTGACAGGTGGAACAGGTCTGAGGTTTTGAACCTGCTTTTGCACCACTGCCATCACAGGTATCGCATTCCTGCAACGTCGGGATACGGATCTCTTTGCTGACACCCCGTACGGCTTCTTCCAGCGTAAGTTCCATATTGTAACGTAAGTCAGAACCCCGCGCAGAGCGCTGCCGACGGCCACCGCCGAAGATATCGCCAAATACGTCACCAAAAATATCGCCAAAGTCAGCACCGCCGCCGCCGAAGCCACCCCCGAATCCGCCGCCGCCCATGCCACCTTGTTCAAAGGCTGCATGACCATACTGGTCATAAGCTGCGCGTTTCTGCTCATCCGTCAGGATTTCATAGGCTTCTTTAACTTCTTTAAATTTTTCAAGCGCCTCTGCATCATCCGGATTGCGGTCAGGGTGATATTTCATTGCCAGCCGTTTATAGGCTTTTTTGATTTCACGCTCATCCGCTGTTTTGGATACGCCTAAAACCTCGTAGTAATCACTCTTCGCCATTTTTTCATTGCCCTTAACATGATCGCACGGGCGTGGATATTATCCTACGCCCGTGCTGGTTGAAGGCGATGGATTACCCCATCGCCCGGCCCTTCATGGGCAATTATTTTTTATCTTTAACTTCTTCAAATTCAGCATCGACAACATCGTCATCTTTCTGAGCTGAAGCGTCTGCACCCGCGCCATTCGCCTGGGCGGACTGCTGAGCCATTTCCATCAGTTTGCCGGAAACTTCAGCCAGTGCCTGAATTTTCGCATCGATAGCGGCTTTATCTTCGCCTTTCAATGCGGTTTCCAGCTCTGCCAGTGCAGCTTCAATCGGTGCTTTATCATCAGCAGACAGTTTGTCACCGGCTTCTTCTAACTGCTTACGGGTGCTGTGAACAACCTGATCACCCTGGTTACGAGCCTGAACCAGTTCTTCGAACTTACGGTCAGATTCTGCATTCAGTTCTGCATCACGAACCATTTTTTCGATTTCATCATCGTTCAGACCGGAAGAGGCCTTGATGGTGATTTTCTGCTCTTTACCGCTGTTTTTGTCTTTAGCAGAAACGTGCAGGATACCATCGGCATCGATATCAAAAGTCACTTCGATCTGCGGCATACCGCGTGGTGCTGCCTGAATGCCGTCCAGGTTAAACTGACCCAGTGACTTGTTGTCAGAAGAACGTTTACGCTCACCCTGCAGCACATGGATAGTTACCGCAGACTGGTTGTCTTCTGCCGTTGAGAACACCTGACTGTGTTTGGTCGGGATAGTGGTGTTCTTGCTGATCAGGCTGGTCATGACACCACCCATGGTTTCGATACCCAGGGACAGCGGGGTAACGTCCAGCAGCAGAACGTCTTTCACATCACCGGCCAGAACACCACCCTGTACTGCAGCACCGATAGCAACAGCTTCATCAGGGTTAACGTCTTTACGCGGCTCTTTACCGAAGAATTCTTTAACCTTGGTCTGAACCATAGGCATACGGGTCTGACCACCGACCAGAATAACGTCATGGATTTCAGACACTGACAGACCGGCATCATTCAGAGCAACTTTCAGTGGCTCGATAGAACGGGTAACCAGATCTTCAACCAGTGATTCCAGTTTTGAACGCGTCACTTTGATGTTCAGGTGCTTAGGACCGGTCGCATCTGCGGTGACATACGGCAGGTTAACGTCGGTCTGCTGTGCAGAAGACAGTTCAATCTTCGCTTTCTCTGCCGCTTCTTTCAGACGCTGCATTGCCAGCGGGTCGTTACGCAGGTCAATACCCTGCTCTTTCTTGAATTCGTCAACCAGATAGTTAATCAGACGGCTATCGAAGTCTTCACCACCCAGGTGGGTATCACCGTTGGTTGCCAGAACTTCGAAGGTTTTTTCGCCATCAACTTCATCAATTTCGATAATAGAGATATCGAAAGTACCACCACCCAGGTCGTATACCGCAATAGTACGGTTACCCTGTGCTTTATCCATACCGTACGCTAATGCCGCTGCGGTAGGTTCGTTGATGATACGCTTAACTTCCAGACCAGCGATACGGCCGGCATCTTTAGTTGCCTGACGCTGAGCATCGTTGAAGTAAGCCGGTACGGTGATAACAGCTTCGGTAACCGGCTCACCCAGGTAATCTTCTGCGGTTTTTTTCATTTTCTTCAGCACTTCAGCAGAAATCTGCGGAGGTGCCATTTTCTGGCCTTTCACTTCCAGCCAGGCATCGCCATTGTCTGAACCGACGATTTTATAAGGCATGATTTTCAGGTCACGCTGGACTTCTTCGTCCTGGAAACGACGACCGATCAGACGCTTAATAGCGAACAGGGTGTTTTGCGGGTTGGTCACGGCCTGACGTTTAGCAGGCTGACCTACCAGAGTCTCGCCATCCTGAGTGTAGGCGATGATTGAAGGTGTGGTACGATCACCCTCAGCATTTTCCAGTACGCGCGCTTTGCCACCATCCATAATTGCAACACATGAATTGGTTGTACCCAGGTCAATACCTATAATTTTACCCATCTCTACACATCTCCCACGTAAATTCTGTTTTTGTTCGGATATGAACCATAAATGTGGTCGCCGAAACTATTTTCAAGCGGCAGAAAAAACTTTTTTTTCAGGTTCATTCTCCGGTATGACAAAGTAAATGGGGCTGCTTTATCGCGCATCAAGTGGTTACCCTAAAAAAAATCAAAAAAAAGCAGCGCCGGGCGCTGCTTTTTTCCTGCCTTTAGGGAATTACACCGTTTGCGGTACCGTCCGGCAGAGGCTGCGCCGGCAAAGATAACCCCCGATCACTGCCCCCATCACACACAGGCTGACCATATATCCGCAGGGCGCCATCGGCGTCAGACGTAAAGCCATCGTCACAATTACCGGCGTCAGGCCGCCGAAAACGGCATAGGAAAGGTTATAGGCCAGTGAAATCCCGCTGAAACGTACAGCAGGCGGAAATGCCCTCACCATCACAAACGGGACAATCCCCACCGTTCCAACACTCAGCCCCAGTAAGCCATAGGCGGGCATCAGATACTGTGGGTACGTCGCAGTCACTGTGAAAAACACCCAGGTCGTCACTGCCAGCAACGCACATCCTGCGATCAGGCAAGGCCCTGCCCCATAACGATCCACCAGCAGACCGGCCAGCAGGCAGCCGATGAGAAGCATCAGGGTCGCAATACTGTTCGCCTGCAGGCTGACCACCGCCGGGATATGGTACATTTTCTGGATCAACGCCGGAGCCATCAGGATCAATACCACCAACGCGCCCGACAATAACCAGGTCAGTAATACCGAGATCACCAGACTCTTACGGTGATGACGGACAACCGTCTGCAAAGGCAGCGACTCAGCCAGCGCTTTTTGCTGTTGCATCTGCTTAAACACCGGAGTTTCCTGCAGCCAGCGCCGCAGGAAAAGCGCTACGAACCCGAACACGCCGCCGAGCAGAAATGCCAGACGCCACCCGACGGAGGCCACCTGCTGAGGAGTCATATGCCGGTTAATTTCACCCGCCACCAGTGACCCCAGTAAAATCCCGACGGTGAGGCCGGCTGTCAGTGTTCCGCAGGCAATCCCCGTGCGTTTTTCCGGAACATGCTCCGCAACAAAGACCCAGGCACCGGGAACTTCACCGCCGATAGCAGCCCCCTGCAGGAGACGCATCAATAACAGTAACAACGGAGCGGCCAGGCCAATCACCTGGTAGGACGGTAACAGGCCCATCGCCAGTGTCGGCAGAGCCATCAGCAGAATACTCAGGCTGAACATTTTTTTCCGGCCCAGAATATCGCCGAAATGGGCCATGATGATGCCGCCCAACGGCCTGGCAAGATAACCGGCGGCAAAGATCCCGAAGGTCTGTACCTGCCGCAGCCATTCAGGAATATCGGCGGGGAAGAAGAGTTCGCCAATGACGGCAGCAAAAAAAACGAAAATAATAAAGTCGTAAAACTCCAGCGCTCCGCCCAGGGCGGCCAGCAGCAAGGTCTTATAATCCTGTGCATTCAGGGGTCTTGCAGCGTGTTTTTCCATGTTAAGTCATCTTTTCAGGGGTCCGGTGACGATATAGTCGTAAATCTTTCATTACTATATCGTCAATATTTTTATACACCAGCACCCCTGAATTTTATACCAAAAAAACACGACACTCAGTTGTTTATCTCACGTTTTGCACTTTTAGGGCGGAAAGATGCTACGACTGCGGGGTGTGTTTCGACGTAAGGCCCCTCCAGTAACTGTAAACAATACGGTACACTTGCAAAAATACCCGGAACACGGACATGCCCGGATTCATCCTTCAGCCCTTCCAGGGTTTCTTTTATCGATTTTGGCTGCCCTGGCAAATTCAGGATCAGTGACTGTTTACGGATGACGGCCGTCTGTCGGGACAAAATAGCGGTCGGGACAAAATTCAGGCTTATCTGGCGCATCTGTTCACCAAAGCCCGGCATCACACGATCACCCACCGCCACAGTCGCCTCCGGGGTGACATCACGCAGTGCGGGCCCGGTCCCGCCGGTCGTCAATACCAGATGACAATGGTATTCATCGACCAGTTCACACAAGGTCTGTTCAATCAGTGACTGCTCATCAGGGATAACCCTGCTTTCCAGTTCAAAAGGCGTGGCCATCGCCTGGCTGAGCCAGTCAGACAATGCAGGAATGCCCTGATCCTGATACAGGCCTTGCGAGGCACGATCAGAGACCGAAACCAGTCCGATTCGTAGAGTATTCATGATAATTCACTTTGTATTGAGGGTAGCGAAACAGTAAAAGCGGCAGGAGAACATTAATAACCCGCAACACTCAGCATGTTGCGGGAGAGAGGAAAAGATTACAGCAGGTCTGCAATCATTTTTTCCAGTTTGCCCTGGTCGAGAGCGAAGTTGCGGATACCCTGTGCCAGTTTGTCGATGGCCATCGGATCCTGGTTGTGTTCCCACAGGAATTCAGCTTCGGTCATTTTTTCAGGACGAGCTGAAACTTCACCGCTATAGCTCAGTTTACGCTCAACTTCACCCTGAGTTTCAGACAGTTCTTTCAGCAGTGCCGGAGAAATTGTCAGGCGATCGCACCCGGCCAGTTCAATAATCTCACCGGTGTTACGGAAGCTTGCGCCCATGACCACAGTTTCATAACCGTGCTGCTTGTAGTAGTCATAAATTTCAGTCACAGAAACAACACCCGGATCTTCCTGAGGCGCATACTCTTTCTTATCGGTGTTCGCTTTGTACCAGTCCAGAATACGGCCAACAAACGGAGAAATCAGGAATACGCCGGCTTCTGCACAGGCACGGGCCTGAGCAAAAGAGAACAACAGCGTCAGGTTACAGTTGATCCCTTCTTTTTCCAGCTGCTCTGCAGCACGGATGCCCTGCCAGGTCGATGCCAGCTTGATAAGGATACGGTCATTGCTGATACCCGCATCATTGTACAGCTTGATCAGGCTATGGGCCTTAGCAATACTCGCTTCGGTATCATAAGAAAGACGAGCATCCACTTCTGTTGAAATACGGCCGGGGATTAATTTCAGAATTTCCAGACCGATGTTTACCGCCAGTTTGTCGGAAGCAAAAGCAATCTGCTGCTCTTTATCATTGCTTTGTTTACGCGCCCAGTCGATAGCTTCATCGATCAGTTTACGGTATTCAGGGATCTGTGCCGCATTCAGGATCAGTGAAGGGTTAGTGGTTGCATCCTGTGGCTGGTAGAGTTTCATTGCTTCGATATCACCGGTATCGGCTACAACGGTAGTGATCTTGCGCAGTGATGAGAGTTTGTCCGTCATGTTTTGCTTCTCTTCTGTTGTACTGTCAGTGTAAAAAGCCTCTCCGGATAATATCACGCACTTGCTGAGGCGCAAGGCCAGCCCGGATAAACAGCCGTGAAATAATGCCCTGCGGGTAGCATGTCAGGTCTGCTGAAATTCCGGCAGGCCTGTTAACCATAGCCCGGAGGAATAGTAACGATTGATCAATCCGTGCAACTTTTTTGTTAAACTCAGGCAGTAAGTTATCGCCTGCGGGCCTTAAATCAAGAGGAATGGTAAATGTTAATGGTGATATCCCCGGCGAAAACGCTGGATTATGAAAGCCCGTTGGCCACTGAAAAATATACACAGCCTGAACTGCTCGCCGCATCGCAGCAACTTATCGATATCGCCCGCCAGCTAAGCCCGGCACAAATAGCCTCCCTGATGAGTATCAGCGATAAACTGGCTCACCTGAATGCCGAACGTTTTAATGACTGGCAGGCAGATTTCACCCCCGACAATGCCCGCCAGGCAATTCTGGCCTTCAAAGGCGATGTGTATACCGGGCTGGATGCCGGGACGCTGGAAGAAGACGATTTCACATTTGCACAGCAACACCTGCGGATGCTCTCCGGGTTATACGGCGTGTTACGACCGCTCGACCTGATGCAGCCTTACCGTCTGGAAATGGGAATTAAACTTTCAAATCCGCATGGCAAGGACCTGTACAGTTTCTGGGGAGAGCGTCTGACAAAAGTGCTGAACGACGCGCTGGACGATCAGGGTGACGACGTGCTGGTCAACCTGGCCTCCGATGAATATTTCAAAGCAGTGAAGCCCGGGGTCCTGAAAGGACGCATAGTGAAGCCGGTCTTCCTGGATGAAAAGAATGGCAAGTTTAAAGTGATCAGCTTCTACGCTAAAAAGGCCCGCGGACTGATGACCCGCTACATTATCCGCCATCGCCTGACCTCTGTTGAACAGCTTAAGGCCTTCGATACTGACGGGTATTTCTATGATGAAGCCGCCAGCAGTGCAGATGAACTGGTCTTCAAACGTCACGAACAGTAATTCAGCCTGCGAGACCTGCCCTTCTGTCGCTGCACACCGCGGGTCTGGCGACCCGCAGTGTGCATCACCCCATTAAGAGGCTTTGCCGGTCAGGTAAGTTCTCAGCGCTGCAAACTCAGCAGGCAGAGTGTCTGATAACAGCGGCAGGTCAGCACGTTCTGCCAGCTCTGCCGGCAGTGGCAGTGTCTGTTGCAGGATATCTTCCACGCTTTCCTTAAATTTCGCCGGATGGGCCGTTCCCAGGAACAGACCATACTCACCGTCCTGTAACTGATCACGCAGAACCCGCCAGGCGATGGCCGCATGGGGTTCAGAAATATAGCCTTCTGCAGCCAGCTCACGTACCGCCGCACGGGTTTGCTCATCACTGAGCGCACCGTATCCCAGCGCGTTCAGCTGCCAGGATTTACGGCGGAACAACTCTTCAACGCGTGGCCAGTTGTTCGGCTGGCTGACATCCATCGCATTCGATAAGGTGGCTACCGTTTTGTGCGGAGTCCAGTCGCCACTGCTCAGAAAACGCGGAACCGTATCATTGGCATTGGTGGCCGCGATAAAACGCTTCACCGGCAGCCCCAGACTCTTCGCCAGTAAGCCCGCCGTCAGATCCCCGAAGTTACCGCTGGGGACAGAGATCACCAGCTGATTACGTTTTTCCTGTGGCAACTGCGCGACGGCTTCAAAGTAGTAGCATATCTGTGCCAGTAACCGGCTGATATTAATTGAGTTTGCGGAGTTCAGACCGATAGCCTGTTTCAGTTCCTGATCATCAAATGCCTGTTTTACCAGTGCCTGACAGTCATCAAAATCACCTTCAATGGCGATAGTCCGGATATTTCCCCCCAGCGTACAGAATAACTTCTCCTGCAGCGGGCTGATTTTTCCCTGCGGATAGAGGATCACCACATTAATATTTTCCATGCCATAAAACGCATGGGCCACTGCCGCACCGGTATCCCCGGAGGTAGCGGTCAGAATCGTGATTTTTTCATCACTGCTTTTGCTTAACGCCAGCATCTGCGCCATAAAACGGCCGCCGAAGTCTTTAAACGCCAGCGTCGGGCCATGGAACAGTTCCAGGCATGCCACATCGTCAGAAACCGTTTGTACCGGGGCCGGAAAAGTAAAGGCCGCTTTGATACGGGAAGCCAGTTCCTGTTCAGGGATTTCATCACCGATAAACGCTGACAGGATTTTGCTGCTGCGGCTCACAAAATCCATCTCCAGCAGCTGGTCTATCTCTGTCAGTTCAAATTCAGGAAGTTCGTTAGGAAAGAACAGCCCCTGTTGTGAGCCAAGACCCTGTTTTACGGCCTGAGTAAAGCTGACCTGCTCATTGTGATCTTTCAGATTATATAATTTCATTGCTTATCCCAGTTTACGTGCGCCGGTCGTATCAAGACGGCAAATATGTACAAAGCCTTCATCGTTCTGCAGGTAGTTCTGCTGTAACCATTGACGGGCTTGCTCAGCGACTTCCTGCGTGTCACAGACGGCGAACAATGTCGGACCCGACCCGGAAATACCACAGGCCAGTGCGCCTAACCCGGTGACGGCCTGGCGTGCTTTTGCAAACCCGGGCAGCAGTCCGGCACGATAGGGTTCAGCCATCACATCTTTCATCAGGCTCGCTGCCAGTTGTGGCTGACGGGTATGACAAGCATGGATGAACCCGGACAGCAGACGGCCATGAGTAATACAGTCGGCTTTACTGTAAGTCGCCGGTAAAATCGCGCGGGCTTCGGCTGTCGAGACCTTAATTCCCGGATAGGCCATGACCCAGTACCACTCTTCAAAGCAAGGGACCGGCTGACAGGTGATCCCTGCAGACTCCAGCATCAACTGTAAACCGCCGAGGAAACAGGGAGCCACATTGTCAAAATGGACGCTACCGGAGACGCGGCCTTCCAGCTCCCCCATCAGCGCCAGCAGGCGGTTATCATCCAGAGGCTTTCCGCAAAATTCATTCATTGCCATCAGTCCGGCAACGACCGAACAGGCACTGGAACCGAGACCGGAGCCGATAGGCATATTTTTTTCCAGTACCATTTTTACCGGAACTTCGCGGCCGATTTCCTGGCAAAAACGTTGCCAGCATTGGTAAACAATATTTTCTTTCGGGTCAGCCGGAAGCTTTGTCACAAACTGCCCCCGGTTTTCAAGGCTGAAGACATCAGCCGTTTCAACGGTGACGCAATCCCCCAGTAAGGTACCATCCACCGGGGAGACCGCGGCTCCCAGAACATCGAAGCCGACACTGACATTGCCGATAGAGGCCGGTGCGTAAACTTTTACCATGATCAGACTCCCAGCTTCCACGACAGAGTTCTCAATAAATCTGCAAATACGCCGGCTGCAGTCACATCATTTCCTGCACCGTATCCACGCAGGACCAGCGGGATCGGTTGATAATAACGGCTGTAGAAAGCCAGCGCATTTTCACCATTCTTCACTTTATAGAGCGGGTCATTATTATCGACAGCAGCAATTTTCACGCTGCATTGCCCCTGCTCGTCAATCGCACCGACAAAACGTAATACCTTGCCTTCTTCGCGCGCCTCACTGACGCGGGCGGCAAACGCAGCGTCCAGTTCCGGCAGACGACGCATAAACTCTTCCGTATCTGCCAGGTCAGTCAATGCCTGCGGCAGTACGGCTTCGATAGCAATATCGCTCAGCTCCAGTGACATTCCGGCTTCACGGGCCAGGATCAATAACTTACGAGCGACATCCATACCGGAAAGGTCATCACGCGGGTCCGGCTCAGTAAACCCGAGCTCACGGGCCTGACGGGTGGCTTCTGAAAGCGTGACACCGTCGTCGAGCATACCGAAAATATAGGAAAGCGAGCCGGACAGAACCCCGTCGAATTTAATCAGCTCATCTCCCGCATTCAGCAGGTTCTGCAGGTTTTCGATGACCGGCAACCCGGCACCGACGTTGGTATCGTACAGGAACTTACGGCGTGACTTTTCAGCCGCAGTACGGATTTCCTGATAGTACTCCCGGGAAGAGGTATTCGCTTTCTTATTCGGCGTGACCACATGGAAGCCTTCACTGAGGAAATCCGCATACTGATCAGCCATTGACTGGCTGGAGGTACAGTCCACAATGACCGGGTTCAGCAGGTGATACTCTTTAGCCAGTCGTGTCAGGCGCTCAAGAGAGAAGACCTCTTTTGCCCCTGATAATTGTTCCTGCCAATTGTCCAGCGGAATGCCGTGAACATTGGTCAGCATGGCCCGTGAATTAGCGATACCACAGACACGCAGGTCAATATGTTTATTTTTCAGCCATTTCTGCTGACGATGTAACTGCTCCAGCAAGGCACTGCCTACGCCCCCGGTACCGACGACAAACACTTCAATGACCTGATCGGTCGCAAATAACATCTGATGGACGACTCTGACGCCGGTCGTTGCATCTTCATTGCTGACCACCGCCGAAATAGAGCGTTCTGATGACCCCTGAGCAATCGCAACAATATTAATGTTAGCCCGCGCCAGTGCGGCAAAGAACTTGGCGGAGATCCCACGCAGTGTACGCATACCATCGCCGACGACCGAGATGACAGCCAGTTTTTCTATCACGTCCAGCGGCTCTAACAGCCCGTCTTTCAGTTCCAGATAAAACTCATCTTCCAGCGCCCGACGGGCCGCCAGCATCTCATTTTGCGGAACACAGAAACTGATGCTGTATTCGGAGGAGGATTGGGTAATTAAAACGACCGAGATCCCTTTGCGTGACATCACCGCAAATACCCGGGCCGCCATGCCAACCATCCCTTTCATTCCGGGACCGGAAACATTAAACATCGCCATATTATTCAGGTTGGTGATCCCTTTGACCGGCGTGTTGTCATCACCGGCATTTCCCGAAATCAGGGTGCCGGGAGCGGCAGGGTTGGCGGTATTTTTAATGATGCAGGGGATCTGGAAACGAGCAATTGGCGTAATGGTACGGGGGTGAAGTACCTTGGCACCGAAGTAAGAAAGCTCCATCGCTTCCTGGTACGACATTGAGGTCAGTAATCTGGCATCGGGTACCTGACGCGGATCACAGGTATAGACTCCGTCAACATCTGTCCAGATTTCACAACAATCCGCCCGTAAACAGGCGGCCAGGACCGCTGCAGAATAGTCAGAACCATTACGTCCCAACACGACCAGTTCACCCTGCTCATTACCGGCAGTGAACCCTGCCATCAGAATAAAGTGATCCGCAGGGATTTGGCTGGCAGCAATCCGACGGGTTGATTCGGTAATATCCACCGTGGACTCAAGATAACCGCCAATGGCCAGTAATTTCTCAACCGGATCGATCACCGTCACACGGTGGCCGCGGGCCTGTAATAATGCCTGCATGATAGCAATCGAAAGTTTTTCACCGGTACAGATGACTGCAGCATTGACGCTGTCAGGGCATTGCCCCAGTAAGGTGATACCGTGGATAACGTGCTGCAGGCGGGTAAATTCAGTCTCAAGGAAGTGTGTGAGTGCCGCAACATCTAAGCCCGGCTGTGCGGCCGATAACTCTTGCAGCAGAGTTTCAAAAATTTGTCGGGCTTCATTCAGATTGGCGGACGCATCCTGCCCGGAAATCGTCTTCTCTATTAACGCGACTAAGTGGTTAGTAATTCTGGCCGGTGCAGAGAGAACTGTCGCAACCTGCTCCTGCTTTGCATTATTTTCCAGTATGTCGACAACGCGCATAAACCTTTCGGCATTGGCAACGGAGGTTCCGCCAAATTTCAACACTCGCATGATTCACTAACTCCTGAATTTACGCCAAAAAAAAGCCCACACCTGATAGGGTGCGGGCTTTTTCGTTTTTTCCTGTTATGCGTCAGCCCGCACCGTTACCTGTGGTAATGGTGGTGGTAATAATAGTAATGTTCAGGCTGTAGTTACGCATGTATTCTCTGTCTGCTTTGCTTTTAATCTGTCTGCTTTCAGAAGTAAAACAAAGTGCCCGCCAAGTCAATAAATTTATCATATTCACCGCTTTTCTCCGGCACTTTAATACTCGGCACTTTCAGCAAAAAGCCTTACGATCCCTAAATTCTGAACCGTTAATGCCACAGCAGGCACTATAAACAGGAACATCTGCAGAGATTTACTCTGCGAGTTTTTTTTCGATGTCATGAAGTAATCGGTGTAACATTGCACTGTCTCTTTGTTCCAGTAACCCCAGCCGTTGATCCACCCAGTCTGTCATTTTTATATCATCACTGACGTCCAGACGTTCCAGCAATTGATGTAAACGCACACGCAAGGCCTGTAACTGCTGAGGGTCCGCCGTTTCCTGACGGGGCGTAGAAACCTGCATCAGGGAAGAGAACTGATAACAGAGTACCATCACTGCCTGCCCGAGATTAAGAGACGGATATTCCACAGCCATGGGAATACCGGTCAGAAGATCGGCCAGCGCCAGCTCTTCATTGGTCAGACCGCTCTCTTCACAACCGAAAATTAATGCCAGACGCCCTGCCCATTGCTGTTTTTCTTTCAGCAATCCCTCTGCCTGCTGCGGCGTGGCGTAATAACGAAATTTCGCCCGGCTACGAGCGGTAGTTGCAACGGAAAAGTCCACGTCAGCCAGAGCAGAGGCCAAATCAGGAAACGAGCGAACATTATCGAGGATCTCCGTCGCACCATGTGCTACCCGATAGGCCGCAGGATCCTGCCAGACACTGCTGTTAACAATGCGTAATTCGCTAAATCCCATGGTTTTCATTGCCCGGGCAGCGGCACCCACATTTTCTGGCCTGGCCGGTGAGACTAAAATAACAGGAAAGGACATTTCATAACCTTATCTATGCGTATAAACGGGATAAGCCTGAAGACTTTACTCCGCCAGATTCCGGGCTATTTTAACCGGCTGACGACGCAAAATTCATGTGTAACGGATAATAATCGATGTTAAATTCCATTTAACTATTTAAATACAACAGGTTATATGTGAAAATTCCCGCAATATCCGCCAGCCCCCGCCGGGATGTGAATTATTTTGCGATTTATCGCATGTAAGATAAAAAAGAGATATTTTTCACACAAGTGTTAACGTGCTACACTCAGTTTTGATATAAGTCAACGAAGCGTTTTTATTTGCTTCCTGAATGTTGTTGGTGCTGTTAGCTGGCTGTTAAAGCGGTTAGGATGAAACAGATAAAGACCCGTTTCGGCGCATACAGACAGATTGTGTTTAAGCTGAATCCGCCGTTAGCGTTATTCTGTACTGCATCAAGAACAAAACGTCGTAAATTGGCAATGCAGACTCATAATACGTTAACCGATATCTTCAGACATCAGCACTGTATGCCTTGTATCAATTTTGATGGCAAATTTTAGGTAGCAAAACATGCAGACCCCGCAAATTCTTATCGTCGAAGACGAGCTCGTAACCCGAAATACCCTGAAAAGTATTTTTGAAGCTGAAGGATACGTTGTATTCGAGGCGACTGATGGTGCCGAAATGCACCAGCTTTTGACTGACAACGATGTCAACCTGGTGATTATGGATATCAACCTGCCAGGTAAAAACGGACTGCTGCTGGCGCGTGAATTACGTGAGCAAGCCAGTGTTGCGCTGATGTTCCTGACCGGACGTGACAATGAAGTCGACAAAATTCTGGGTCTGGAAATCGGTGCGGATGATTATATCACTAAACCGTTTAACCCGCGTGAGCTGACGATCCGTGCCCGTAACCTCCTGTCACGTACCATGAACCTGGCCGTGAGCACAGAAGAGCGTAAGCATGTTGAGAACTATCAGTTCAATGGCTGGACGCTGGATATCAATAGCCGTTCACTGATTAGTCCTCAGGGTGATCAGTACAAACTGCCGCGTAGCGAATTCCGCGCGATGCTGCATTTCTGTGAGAACCCGGGCAAAATTCAGACCCGCGCCGACTTACTGAAAAAAATGACGGGCCGTGATCTGAAACCTCATGACCGGACTGTCGACGTGACTATCCGCCGTATCCGTAAACACTTTGAGTCGAATGCGGATACCCCGGAAATCATCGCCACCATTCATGGTGAAGGCTATCGTTTTTGTGGTGAGTTAGAAGAGCACTAATCTGCTGAAGCCACTGCTTTCTGAGGGCCTGACAGTTATTCTGCCAGGCCCTTTTTTATAACCCGCACCCGTCTTAATGCTTAATGCCAGGGCATAATCGGCACCGCGCTGATCGCATTTTTCGGCGAGCCGTTAACCAGCTTATCCGAATAGCTCATGTAAACCAGTGTGTTTCTCTTCTTGTCGTAAAAACGAACAACCTGCAGGCTTTTGAAAATCAGTGAGGTGCGTTTCTTAAAGACCACTTCTGACTTTCCGGGCTGAATAGTATCGGATAACTCAACCGGCCCTACCTGCTGACAGGAGATAGCCGCATCGGAGGTATCTTCTGCCAATCCCAGTCCACCTTTTATACCGCCGGTTTTCGCCCTGCTGATATAACATGTAACATTTTTAACATCTGGATCATCAAAGGCTTCGATTACAATCTTATGATCAGGGCCTAACAGTTTGAACGCTGTATCAACAGAACCAATTTCCTCCGCATGCACCACTCCCTGAACAGCACAGAAAATGCAGCCAGCTGCGAGGAGTTTGTTGACAAAATACTGAATTTTTTTGATTTTCATTAAATTACTCGTTATTAGGTGATTACTGAATAATCAATATAAGGTTACTATTGATATCTTCAAGTGTTCCTTTTGCAGCACTGACTTATTGTAACAACAGGAAACGGTACAAGTGTGCCGGCCCCTTTTTTTTTGCATTTAATGCTATTCTTAGTTTGACGTAGGTTGCTGACTTTTTGTGCCAACCAGGACGATGAGGATGTAATATGGACCAAGCTGGTATCATTCGCGATTTGCTTGTCTGGCTGGAGAGCCACCTGGACCAACCTTTATCTCTGGATAATGTTGCGTTCAAGGCCGGGTATTCAAAGTGGCATTTACAGCGGATGTTTAAAAATGTAACGGGTCATGCAATCGGCGCCTATATCCGGGCAAGGCGTTTATCTAAAGCGGCAGTCGCACTCAGGCTAACCAGTCGTCCGATTCTGGACATCGCTTTGCAATACCGGTTTGATTCTCAGCAGACATTCACCCGGGCGTTCAAAAAACAGTTTAATCAGACGCCGGCCGGATATCGTCGGGCATCTGACTGGAACTCTTATGGTCTGCGTCCGCCTATTCGTATGGGTGAGTTCTCTATGCCGCAGGCGACATTTGTGACTCTGCCGGAAACCTCCCTGCTGGGCCAGACACAAAGCTATAACTGTACTCTGGAGCAAATCTCTGTCTACAGGGCTGAAATGCGCAGTCACTTCTGGCGTCAGTTTCTTCATGATACCGAATCCGCTCCGCGTATTCTTTATGGCTTGCATCAGGTCCGTTCGAGCATCGATAAAGAAGACGAACAGGAAATCCTGTATACCACGGCAGTCCCGGATGACGATACGACCCGTAATTTGCAAACGGCACAAAAAATCACGCTTGAGGGCGGCGATTATGTGCAGTTTACCTACAAGGGGCCAAAGGAAAAACTGCAGGATTTCATTCTGGTGCTTTACAGTACCTGTATGCCGACCCTCGGTCTGACCCGTCGTGCCGGCCAGGATATCGAACGCTTCTTTACGCGCGGCGGTAAACTGAGCCGTGAAGTCAACGTGGAAGTCCATTGCGAATATCTCATCCCCATTCGCAATGAAGGGCAACACACCGGTTAAACTTCCGGGATTTCCTGCAATCCGGCAAAAAGAGCTGTCTGATTGTCATGAAATCCCGACGTTTACTGACTGGCGCTCTCAGTCACAACCCCAAGATGTGCCACATCCCCTGCCGTTTCCACGATCCAGCCATCGGCAAGCCAGGGGCTGTGCTGAAAATCCACCCGTGACAATGAGCAGTTTCTGAGTCTGAGACGTCTTTCAGCCCAGGCGGGTAACCCCAGTAACGTATTAAGCAACGTGCCGAGAGCCATACCGTGGCTGACCAGCAAAGGCCGGCTCCCGGCAGGTAACGCTTTGCAGGCATCCAGTGCCTGACGCATTCTGCTGGCGACTTCAGACATACTCTCCCCTTGCGGGATACGCCCCTCACAGGTTCCGTCCACCAGCGACTGACGCCAGCCTTCTTCCTCTGCGGTCAGTTCGCTCAGAATACGGGTTTCAAGCACCCCCATATTTAATTCCCTGAGGCGGGGATCTGTTTGTACCGAACACCCGATACACTCCGCGATGATAGCTGCGGTTTGCTGCGTACGTCCCAGATCACTACTGATAATATGGGTGATGCCGTAAGATTTCAGACGTTCTCCGACCTGCTTTGCCTGCAGCTCTCCCTGTGCGGTTAAAGGGCTATCACTCTGTCCCTGCAGACGGCGTTCGGCATTCCATTGTGTTTCACCATGACGAACCAGAAAGACTTGTAGCATGTTACCTATCCATTATACTGAGGCAGATCCAGCCACTGCCCGAAGTGAGTTAACCATTATGTACCATGTTGTCGCCGCTACCCGCAACCCGGCAAAAATCAGTGCTATTACCAGAGCCTTTACGGACGTTTTCGGACCTGATCAGTGCCATATTTCTGCCGCAGAAACTGAGAGTGGTGTTGCAGATCAGCCAATGAGTAGTCAGGAAACCCTGACCGGTGCGCGTCAGCGGGTATCCAATGCACGGCAGCAACATCCGGAAGCTGATTTTTGGGTCGCCATCGAAGCCGGTATTGATGAAAATCAGACGTTTGGCTGGATTGTTATAGAAAACACTGCCACCCGGGCAGAATCCCGCTCGGCCAGTTTACCCCTGCCTTCAACGATTATGGATGCGCTCCGCCAGGGGCAGGAACTGGGGCATGTGATGGCCGGACTGACCGGTATTGAGAATATCAAGCAAAAAGGCGGCGCCATCAGTGTTATTACTGAAGGCCTGCTGACACGGACTTCGGTGTATCATCAGGCGCTGTTACTGGCCTTATGTTCGATGAGGCATCCGCTTTATCAGCAGGCGACGCTGCGATAACGCTTAGAGCTTCGGCAGCAGTGTTTCCAGCCACTGACGCAGTTCTGCCGGCGACTCTTTCAGACTGTTTGAGCCACGGGTAATGGTCGCAATCCCCACCCCCAGTTGATCTTTTAGCTGTCGCTGGCTCAGTTCCCCGCGCATCAGCTCTTCAATTATCCGTAAACGTGTGGCTAATGCCTCACGTTCATCCGGAGTCATCATTAACCGGAGCAGGGTTTCTGCTTGCTTATCATGCACTGCCTGTTGCAGCAGCATCACAAAACGTGACCAGTTAAATTCAAAATTTTCGTCTGCAGGTGCATCAGGCAGCATAGGAGACTTCCGTACTCGTTAATGAGTACGGAAGCATAGCATACTCAGTAGCGGCGATTCCACTCCGCGTCCTGGATTATCTGATCAGGCTGGCCCAGGAAATAACGGTAATAAGCATCATAAGCCAGCACGTTTTTCACATAGTTGCGTGTTTCGGCAAACGGGATCGTTTCAATGAAGCCTACCGCATCCAGCTTACCGCCACTGACTGTCAGCCATTTACGGACCCGTCCTGGTCCCGCATTGTAAGCTGCCGAGGCAAAGATACGGTTCTGGTCGAACTGACGATAAACGTAATCCAGATACTGCATACCAATCTGAATATTCATCTGCGGGTCAAGCAACTGGCTGCTGTTAACGTAATTGCTGCCCGGGAACATTTTCACGGTATGTGCAGCCGTTCCCGGCATCACCTGCATTAAACCACTCGCACCGACAGGAGAGCGGATTTTCGGGTTCCAGGCACTTTCCTGACGAGAGATAGCCATGGCATAACTCACAGGGATCGCTTTGCCCGCGGCGTACTGCTGGTAGTATTGCTGCCAGGCGAGCGGGAAGCGCTCTTTCAGACTGTCCCACATTTTCGCAGTAATGGTCGCCTGAACACTCAGATCCCACCAGTCCTGTTCGTCTGCATAGCGTGCCAGCATCTGTTGCTCTGTACGGGATTTGCTGCGGATAAGATTAGCCCATTCACTGCGAGCCAGGTTATCCATTCCCCAGTACATCAGTTCTCTGACCCGGGCAATTTCATCCCCCTGGGTGATGGCTGCCGTCGGTGCCGGGGCCGGATCTATGGTTAAGTGGTAAGGTACGCCCAGCTTCTGAGCGGCAACCATCGGATAAAAACCGCGCTTCTGCATCAAATCACGTAAAATCTGCTGCGCTTCCGGCTTATGCCCTTGCTCCAGCAGTAATTCCGCCTGCCAGTACTGCCATTCATCTTTCTGTTTCGCTTCCACCGGCAAACGGGCTATCCAGGTATTCAGTCCACGATGGTCATCATCCGAAATTGCCTGTCTGACGCGGCGCTCAATCAGTGCGGTCGAATCACTGTCCATCACCACATTGTCACGCCAGCGCAGCTGATCTGAGGTGATATCGGTCCCCATATATTGCCAGGCGACATCTTCCTTCAGATGCTGGACTTCCGCATCACTCATTTTCTGTTCAGAAGCAAGGACAGGGATCATCGCTCTCGCATTATCCGCATCCTGTCGGGCCAGCCTGGCAAAAGCGATACGGGTAATTTCGCGACTGAAATCGGTAGGCGACACTGAACCGGCAAACAGACTCAGTCCCTGAGGATCCTTTTGCAGCGCACTGAGCGCACCGGCCAGCGTACCGTAGTCGGCGGGCAGCATGGCAATTAACTTTCTTACCAATGCATCATTGCCATCGTTAAAGGCTAACTCTATCCGTAACAGCACAGACTGCGGGGAGAAGGTCGTCGAGGACTGCCATGCCATGAACAAGGCATCACAACTCGACGGCAGATCCGCGCCAGTCATCCACAGTTTCTTTGCACCTTCCCAGGCGACGGCTTGTTTACCGGTCGCCCAGTTGGCGTAATACCAGTTACACCGCGCCTGGACCGGGCCTGGCGGATTCGGACTGAAACTGATGATCCCCTGCCAGTCCTGACGGCGGGCAAGCTCATTGATAAAGCGGCCCTTCAGGGTATAAGAAGAAGGCAGGGTCGGGTACTGGTTAATAAAATTGGTCACCGCCAGCGGGGTTTCCTGATCAAGATCCTGTGAGATCAGGCGGTATTCAAGGTAAGGATAAAGCGGATAATCCTTCAGTGACGGTAGCATCTGTTCTACCGTGTCCATCTGATTATTATCCCAGGCTTGTTTGATTTGCTGATAACGCAGACGCTGCTGATCTAAGGAATCGGCCTGACTCATCCCCGCAATTCCTGTCAGACAGATGCCCAATACCCAGTTCTTCCACTTAATCACACTTCTCTCCTCTTATCGCCTGGCGTTGAATACCGTATCACTGGCAGTCTTCCATGCTAACGGGTTGCCCCCTGACTTACTATGGCTGGCTGAAAATTTACCCGCACTGACTGACAGAATAATTCTCCACTGAGGGCAATCATACTGAACAAATCTGCGGAATTCCGGGGGGATATATCGCCGGACCGACCAGGTTATCTTTAGTTATAGCACGTGATGCAAACACTATTGCGGGGAACCGTCCCGAAAACCTTGTCCTGCAGTGGCCCGGGGCCACCAGCATCGCCATTTCCGGAACTCTCTGAGCATGGCGACGGGGTTCTGTCGACGTTTTCCTTATGATCCGTCTCGATCTCTGACATAAAGTAAGTATACTGGTCTACCTACTTTACCAGAGGGCATTGCCATGACTGCGATACAGCGCGACAAAATTTCCGCCCATGACAAACTGATCAATGCGGCCCGTGTACTGTTTTATAACTACGGGATCACCGCGACCGGAATTGATGCCATTGTGAAACGTGCCGGAGTGGCGAAAAAAAGTCTGTACAACAACTTCAGCTCAAAGGACGAACTGATTGCCGCCTACCTGGCCGTGCGTCACCAGGAATGGCTGGATCTCTATCAGAAAAGGGCTGCGCTAATCAAAAACCCCCGGGAAGGGGTGATGGCCGTGTTTGATGCTTATGCGGATCATGCAGGGGTTGCCTATGAGGCAGGGTTCCGCGGCTGTGGCCTGCTGAATGCTGCGGCTGAACTGCCCGCCGGTGCGCCCGGCAGGCAGGCTATCCGGCAACACAAAGAAGAGATTGAAGCGATACTGAAAAGCCACCTTTGCCAGCTTGTCCCGGATCCACAACGCTGTCATCTGCTGGCCCGTCATTTGGCTTTTCTGCTGGAAGGCAGTGCTTCCCGCGCCGGACTCGAAGGTAACAGTGCCTGTGTTCTGCAGGCGGGAACGATAGCGAAAGCCTTAGTGGAGGCCCTATGAGTCAGGCTGACGCCCGTAATTTACCGGGGATATTTGCGGTCCTGCTGGCTGCAGTATTATGGGGAACCACCGGCACCGCGGCCACTTTCGCCACCGGCGTTAGTCCGCTGGCTATTGGTTCCGTCGCCATGGGAACCGGGGGGTTGCTGCAGGCCCTGATCGCATTACGTCCGGTACTGCGTCAGCGCCGCCGAATTGCCGGGAACTTCCGCTATTTGCTGATCGGAGCCATTGCTGTCGGCATCTATCCGCTGGCCTTTTATACGTCCATGCACAACGCCGGTGTGGCTGTCGGTACCGTTGTCTCTATTGGCTCAGCCCCGCTGCTCTCCTCACTGATTGAATATGTGTGTGATAAGCATCCGCTGAACCGTCAATGGTCCCTTGGTGCACTGACCGGCGTCTCCGGGATGACTCTATTGTGTCTGGCGGAAAGCCACGCGACTTCCGCAGGTAACATCCTGCAAATCGCGACCGGGATCATTACCGGGCTGGTCGCCGGGTTTACTTATGCCCTCTACTCCTGGTCAGCCAGAAAGATGATGCAATACGGAGTGAGTGCCAGCGCAGCCATGGGGTCCACCTTTGGTGCGGGTGCCCTGCTGTTGCTGCCGGTACTGTTGGTCACCGGGGCGCCTCTGCTCGACAGTCGGGTGAACACTGCTGTGGGTATCTATATGGCGCTGGTGCCCATGTTTATTGGCTATCTTTGCTACGGCTATGGTCTGGCCCGTATCCGGGCCAGCACAGCCACGACTCTGACCCTGACGGAACCGGTCGTAGCAGCCCTGCTCGCGGTGACTCTGGTCGGTGAGCGACTGCCTTTAAGTGGCTGGGTCGGGATCGGGCTGATCCTGCTGTGTCTGATCATTATCTCGTTACCGGTACAGCACCTCGTTTTTTTCCGGCAACGGGTAAAATCCCGCATGGACCCGTGATAACTGCGGCATGCCGCCGGGTGGGGCATTCAGGCTCGCTCTTCTTTGCTCCGGAGCACCCGCCGATAAGAGGGGGACATTCAGCGACAGTGGGTGTGAATATGTCAGGAAAAAGGCTACACTTGCCGCCTGAATTCCTATGAACACTATGTATTAAAAGAGGCTCATTTCCGTGGCTCAATTCGTTTACAGCATGCATCGCGTGGGCAAAGTTGTCCCGCCGAAGCGTCACATACTGAAAAATATCTCTCTGAGTTTTTTCCCCGGCGCAAAAATCGGGGTCCTCGGTCTTAACGGTGCAGGTAAATCAACGCTGTTACGTATCATGGCCGGGATTGATACCGATATTGAAGGTGAAGCCCGTCCGCAGCCTGGCCTGAAAATCGGCTATCTGCCACAGGAACCTCAGCTGAACCCTGAACATACGGTACGCGAGTCCGTAGAAGAAGCGATGGCTGAAGTTGTCGGTGCCCTGAAACGCCTGGACGAAGTCTATGCGCTCTATGCCGAGCCGGAGGCCGACTTTGATAAACTGGCCGCCGAGCAGGGACGTCTGGAAGAGATCATCCAGGCCCACGATGGCCACAATATCAATACCCAGTTTGAACGTGCGGCGGATGCACTGCGCCTGCCGGACTGGGATGCAAAAATTGCGAACCTCTCCGGGGGGGAACGTCGTCGTGTTGCACTGTGTCGCCTGCTGTTAGAAAAGCCGGATATGCTGCTGCTGGATGAACCGACGAACCACCTGGATGCAGAGTCTGTCGCCTGGCTGGAACGCTTCCTGCACGACTTTGAAGGGACCGTCGTTGCGATTACCCATGACCGTTACTTCCTGGACAATGTTGCGGGCTGGATCCTCGAACTGGACCGTGGTGAAGGGATCCCGTGGGAAGGTAACTACTCTTCCTGGCTTGAGCAGAAAGATCAGCGTCTGGCACAGGAGGCCTCTTCTGAAGCCGCCCGCCGTAAGTCGATTGAGAAAGAGCTGGAGTGGGTGCGCCAGGGAGCGAAGGGCCGTCAGTCTAAAGGCAAAGCGCGTCTGGCCCGTTTCGATGAGCTGAACAGCGTTGAATACCAGAAACGTAACGAAACCAGCGAACTGTTTATCCCGCCAGGAGCTCGCCTGGGCGATAAGGTGATCGAAGTTGAACACCTGACGAAAAGCTACGGCGACCGCGTATTAATCGATGACCTCTCTTTCTCTGTACCGAAAGGGGCCATTGTCGGGATCATCGGTCCTAACGGTGCCGGTAAATCCACGCTGTTCCGTATGCTTTCAGGTCAGGAGCAGCCGGATTCCGGCTCGGTGACTCTGGGCGAGACGGTAAAACTGGCCTCGGTGGATCAGTTCCGTGATGCCATGGATAACAGTAAGACCGTCTGGGAAGAAGTTTCCGGGGGTCAGGACATCATGAAAATCGGCAACTTTGAAATGCCAAGCCGTGCCTACGTTGGCCGCTTTAACTTCAAAGGCACCGATCAGGGCAAACGCGTAGGCGAGCTGTCCGGCGGTGAACGTGGTCGTCTGCACCTGGCAAAACTGCTGCAGGTTGGCGGTAACCTGTTACTGCTGGATGAACCGACCAACGACCTGGACGTGGAAACCCTGCGTGCGCTGGAAAATGCGTTGCTGGAATTCCCGGGCTGCGCGATGGTTATTTCCCATGACCGCTGGTTCCTTGACCGTATTGCGACTCATATTCTGGATTATCAGGATGAAGGGAATGTTGCCTTCTTCGAAGGTAACTTCACCGAGTATGAAGAGTACAAAAAGCGCACCCTGGGTGCCGATGCGCTGGAACCTAAGCGTATCAAGTACAAGCGTATGACCAAGTAATTACAGGTTTTTCCTGTAAAAAAGCCACCGGGGAATACCGGTGGCTTTTTTTATGGGCATCCTGCCCTTTACTGTTTACGGATAACCGGGGGCTGCTCTGCCGGATGTTCCAGCATATGCTTCACCAGTTCAATACAACGAAGAAAACGTGAGTCATAGTCATCTTCCTCGACCCGGACATAATCGATATTATTCTCGGCCAGCATATCCAGTAACAAACCCTGAAATTCCCGGCGATCCACCGAACTCCCCAGGCTACGTAAACCATCAGCGACCCAGGGCACATTATTTTCGAGCACGATCACCAAATCAAAACGGTATTCATCGATCATCGCCTGAACAAAGGGATGTCGCCGCCCTTCATATTTAAGACAGAATGCCTGAGTGGTCACAAAATCCGTATCAATAAAAGCGACTTTGTTCGCATATTTTACTGCAAAATCAATATACTGTGCCTGACCGAGGGCAATCTTATCGTAATCTGAATATTGCAGTGCGATCTCATCGCCCCCCAGATGAGAGAAGACATAATCCCGCCCGTATTCCCAGGCACTGGTGGTATTGAAAATATTCGCCAGTTTATTCACCAGCGTCGACTTACCACTGGACTCTCCCCCCAGTAACGCCACCTTACGCACAAAGAAAGGCTTCACTTCGGTAGGAATGTATTCCCAGTAACGGAAAGGATCCTGACGGATTTGTTTACCACTGATATTCATAAAAGAACGATCCGGGTCAACCAGTACGGATTGTATCGACAGGAACTTTTCAAACATCGGCGCATCAGCGGCTTCGCTGGTATATACCCTGTCAGGCGTAATACCATGCTCCGACATAAAGTTGGTCATCCCGCGGCTCCAGACATCCCAGCCATGAGGATACGGCTCCATCCCTTCTTCGTTAAAAGAATGAATACGGATGTTTTTCTGATACTTAAACGTCTGGAGTAACCAGCGCAGGCGATCACTGGTGGTCGGCTGTTCTGACATGGCGCTGTTTTCAAACAGCAGACGATCCCGCGGGTCATCGTGTCCCATGATGATATGCAGCTCATCCACCTGACTGCAGGCTCGCTGGATAAGATAGATATGTCCGGTGTGTAACGGATAGAACTTACCGAAAACCACCCCGACGGTCTTCTCCCTGCGCGGGAACTCCAGACCGAGGAAACGATGTAAGGCTTCCAGCTTACGGGCACTCGGGCTGTTAATTTTTGCATTAATCAACTGGCTCAGGTAACCCTTAGTCATATCACAGGCATCTGCCACTTGTTGCAGTGTATGCCCCTGCTGGCGGATTGCCGTTTTTAAATAATCGTAAGTCGACATTCAGTGCCTCTTAATGATTCGCAGGCAGAGCGTGTCTGTCACTCTGCTCCGGGGACTGACGCTGCAGGCTTAACTGCAGCACTGAATACTGCCGTTAAGCCGGGAAAAGCCTCTGTCTGCCCGGTATCAGGCCAGTTCGTCGAAGATATCCAGCGCATCAGCCAGTTTTTTCACACTATAGACTTTCATTCCTTCCGGGGCTTTTTTCGGGACATTGGCCGCCGGAACGATCGCACGCCGGAAGCCATGCTTGGCGGCTTCACTGATCCTTTCCTGTCCACCCGGGACAGGACGGATCTCGCCCGCCAGCCCGACTTCACCAAAGATAACCAGATCCTGAGGCAATGGACGATCCCGCAGGCTGGAGACCAATGCCAGTAACAGCGCAAGGTCAGCACTGGTTTCTGTCACTTTCACCCCACCGACCACATTGACAAACACGTCCTGGTCAGCCATTTGCAGGCCGCCATGCCGGTGAAGTACCGCCAGTAAAATGGCCAGCCGGTTCTGTTCCAGGCCCACCGCCACACGACGCGGATTCCCCATCATCGAATGGTCAACCAACGCCTGAATTTCGACCAGCAAAGGACGCGTTCCTTCGCGGACCACCACGATAGCACTGCCGGAGGTAACTTCCTCACCGCGGGACAGGAAGATAGCGGAAGGGTTACTCACCTCGCGCATCCCCTGCCCGGTCATCGCGAACACGCCCAACTCATTCACCGCACCGAAACGGTTTTTATGGCTGCGCAACGTCCGGAAACGTGAATCCGCATCACCGTCGAGTAACACCGAGCAGTCAATGCAGTGCTCAAGCACTTTCGGGCCGGCCAGTGAACCATCTTTTGTCACATGTCCGACCATAATGATGGCGACGCCCTGCAGTTTCGCAAAACGGGTCAGATAAGCGGCCGTTTCCCTTACCTGGGCAACACTGCCAGGGGATGACTGAACATCCGCCATATGCATCACCTGGATAGAGTCGATCACCATCAGGCCCGGTTTTTCTTCGCCGGCCACCTGACAGATTTGCTCAATGCTGGTTTCTGACAGCATATTCAGGTTTTCAGTCGGTAGCCCCAGACGATGAGCACGCATGGCTACCTGCTGTAATGACTCTTCTCCGGTCACATACAGCGTTTTCATTTGCTCTGACAACTTACAAAGTGTCTGTAACAATAACGTGGATTTCCCGGCTCCGGGGCTACCGCCAATCAGGATTGCACTGCCCGGGACCACGCCACCGCCCAGCACCCGGTCGAATTCTATAAACCCGGTGGAAAAGCGGGGCAAGGCTTCAAGGCTGATTTCCGAGAGTTTCTGTACCTTAGAAACACCGGCACTGCCTGCATATCCGGATAACCGCTCACTGCGGGCCGCTGCAGGTGTAGAGGCGATACGCACCTCAGTGATACTGTTCCATGCCTGACAAGCACTGCACTGCCCCTGCCAGCGGGGATAATCAGCGCCGCACTCATTACAGACATAGGCACGTTTTGCCGCTTTGGCCAAAACTACTCCTCAGCTTATCGTTGTTCGTGAATCAAACCACCGCTCAGAATACACAGTACCCCGAGCAGGGATGCATGACGGATGGTGACCCGGGCTTTTTCATTCACCTTAGGCTTGGCATGATATGCAATGCCCAGACCGGCGGCTTTCATCATCACCAGATCGTTTGCACCATCGCCAATCGCGACTGTCTGCTGTGGCGGGATCTCAAAGCGTGCAGCCAGTTTTTCCAACGTCACGGCTTTATATTTTGCATCCACGACCTGACCAATGACATTACCGGTAAGACGGCCATCAAAGATCTCCAGCTCATTCGCGGCCACGGCGACCAGATCGAGTTCGTCACGCAGGTAATCGGCAAAGAAGGTAAAACCCCCGGACGCTATAGCGACCTTCCAGTCATACTTCTGCAGTTCGCTAACCAGATAACGCAAGCCCGGCATCAACGGCAGTTCATCACGCACCTGTTTGAGTATGCCGGCATCGGCACCCTTCAGGGCGGCCACCCGCTGACGCAAACTGTCTTCAAAGTCCAGTTCTCCGCGCATGGCGCGTTCTGTGACTTCCGCGACCTGTTCGCCACACCCTGCCAGTCTGGCGATTTCATCGATACATTCAATCTCTATCGCCGTGGAATCCATATCCATCACCAGTAACCCGGGGGTTTTCAGATGCGGAAGATCCCCTAACGGGACGACATCCAGCCCGCTGTCATGGGCCAGTTTACTGGCTCTTGGTGTCAGCGAACCGGCCAGCCGGATTACCTGAACATCATCAACAGACCAGCCACTGACGATCACCATCGCAGCCCCTAAACGGTGCTGATAATCGGTCAGACGCTGTTTATCCAGCCCCTGTCCGTAAAGTAACCAGCCGGTACTCCCGGCACGATAATCCAGTGGCATCACTTCATCACCACTCAGAGATAAAGGCAGACCCGGCCATTGCGCAACATTCGCAGGCAGATCGCACCAGGTAAGACGGTTAGGCATCAGAACTCCTGTAGGGGGACAACAAAACCACGCAAGAGGCTACCCTGACTGCTGCTATTCTGGCAACATAAACCATAAGTCATCGCGAATATTCACGTCAGGAATGAGACCCGCCGCCCATGGCACAGCAAAAAATGAAGATCAATCTGCACCGGACAGTGACCACGCTGGTCTGTCTGGCATTACTGGTATTACTGATGCAGGGTGTTTCCTGGTTTAGTCAGAATCATCAGAAAGTTCAGTCAACGCAGGTAGAGGAACTGGCTCAGACGCTCTCCCGGCAGGTCACTTTTAGTCTCGAACCACTTATGGATGACAGCAACGAACACCTGGTGCGTATCAATGCCATTTTAAAGCAGCTGACGACCGATAGTCGTATCCTTGATGCTTCTGTCTATGATACTACCGGCACCATCATCACACAAAGCGGTGAGAATATTACAGTGCGTGACAGGCTGGCTCTGGATGGTCAGCGAGCCGGCAGCTATTTCAACCACCAGCTGGTAGAGCCTATCGTCGGGAAAAATGGTCCGCTGGGTTTTCTGCGTATTACTCTGGACACACATGTGCTGGCGACTGAATCCCGGCAGGTAGATAACACCACCAACATCCTGCGACTGATGCTGTTGCTGGCATTCGCGATCGGCCTGGTCCTGAGCCAGACATTACTCAGGAACCGACGGACCCACTGGCAGCAATCGCCTTTTTTACTGACTGCCAGCCAGCCCGTCCCGCCGGAGGACCCGGCAGACAGCACCGGGGAACCCGCTGCACCTCCGCATACTGCCGCAAAAAAACCGGGCGCACCTGAACGATAGCGCCTCCGGAAAAAACGCATAGCCGCCGGACCGCTCCGGCGGCCTGAGTTTACTGGTCTCCGCTGCCGAAGCTCAGCTCTGCGGTGTCATCTCCCGGCTGTTGCTACCCGCTTTAATGGCCCTGACTGCCCCTGCACACTGCGTATTTCGCGTCGCTTCACTAAAAGTGAATTACTTTTTACTAAAAAAGTTAATACCGTGCACTCCGCTTATCTGCCAGGCTTATTCCATCAGTCACGGGGAAGGAAGTTCCAGGTTTTGCGGGGGATCGTCACACCGTTGCACGCAGTGCCTTCCACCCCCGCCGGGATGATCGCGGAGCCCTGAATGCCCCTCCGCCGGTAATGATAATCACCCGGTTATTCATCAACGATGAGGGATTTGACCATGCCATTATCTGACTTAATTGATAAATACCGGATCAATGCGGGCGATAACCTGCTGGCCGCCGGTTATGTTTTCAATCACACGATGATCCGCGTGAAAGACCTCCCGGTCGCTATTGATTTTTATAGTCGTGTTCTCGGGTTTATTCCTGTGTATGAGGAACGCTTTGAGGAGGCGGCGTTTACCATTGTTTACCTGGTCCGCCGACCGATTGCGGAAATTCCGCAGGATGACGAGGTACTCAAAGAATGGGTATTAAGTCAGCCAGGTGTGCTTGAGCTGACCTGGAACCACGGTACAGAAAAAGAAGCCGGATTCAGCTATCACGATGGTAACAGTGACCCGCAGGGGTTTGGCCATATCTGCGTCACCGTACCGGATGTACGCAAAGCCTGTGAACGCTTTGAGCAGCTATCCGTGCCTTTCCGCAAAAAATTATCTGAAGGCCGGATGAAATACGTCGCGTTTATCAAAGATCCTGACGGCTACTGGATTGAGATCCTGCAACCCACCCCGCTCGCGGACTAACGCCTTATTTTCATTTCTATCCCTAAGCTAAGGAGTGTCTATGACTCACCTGTTTAAGCATCTGCTCCCTGAACAACCGTCGCATTTTATCGATGGTCAGTGGGTTTCCGCGTCTGAAAGCGATGAGGTTCTTAACCCGTCGACCGGTAAAGTGATTACGCGGGTCGCTACCGGGGATAAAACAACCATCGACCAGGCCGTCAGACAGGCCGCTATAGCCCAAAAATGCTGGGCTAAAAAGCCTCAGCCGGAGCGCGCGGCCTTCCTTGAGGCCTGGATTGAACAGGTTAAAGAACATGCTGAGGCACTGGCTCATCTGCTGGTGACAGAACAAGGTAAACCTTTAAGTGAAGCCCGCGGCGAAGTCGATATGGCGCTGACCATGTTGCGTTACTCGGCAAGCTTTGCCTGGAGAAATCAGGGTGAAGTCCTGGCAGCCAGCGCCCCGGGACAGCACTCCGTAACCCGGGAAGTCCCTCTGGGTGTGGTCGGAGCCATTACGCCCTGGAATTTTCCGCTCGCCCTGTTCATCCGTAAAACCGCCCCTGCCATCGTGGCCGGAAACACCATTGTGGTCAAACCCAGTGAGGTCACGCCTCTCAGTGCACTCGCTCTGGCCACGCTCAGCCAGAAGGCGGGCATCCCGGCGGGCGTAATCAATGTGGTCTGCGGCACCGGACGCGTCGTTGGCGATGCGCTGGTAAAACATCCTGACACCGCACTGATTACCATGACCGGTTCTACCGGTGCCGGTAAACAGATAATGAAAAATGCCGCAGAGAAAGTGATCCCGGTGTCACTGGAACTGGGCGGCAAAGCGCCCTTCATCGTGATGGACGATGCAGATATTGAGCGGGCAGCTACCGATGCCCTGAATGCGCGGATGTCAAACTGCGGTCAGGTCTGTATCTGTAATGAAAGAACCTATGTCCAGCGCGGGGTTTATGACGCCTTTATTCAGGCGCTGCAGAAAGCGGCGGCCGGCGTGGTGGTAGGTGATCCGATGGCAGAAACGACGACCGTCGGCCCTAAAGTCTCTGTACCGGAAAAAGAACATGTGGAACAACTGATGCAGGAAACGCTGCAGGAAGGCGGCAAAGTGATATGGCAGGCGGAATTACCCCGCGATCCTGAACTGCAGGGAGGAAACTGGGTTGCCCCCGCCATCGTCACCGATCTGCCGGAAAATGCGCGCATCCTGCGGGAAGAAGTGTTTGGTCCGATATTACCGGTGGTCGTCTTTGATACGCCTGAGGAAGTGATTGAGAAGGCCAATGACTCCGAATACGGGCTCAGCTCCTATCTTTACACCCGGGACCTGTCAGTTGCACTGACACTGTCTGATGCCCTGGAATACGGTGAAGTCTATATCAACCGTCACGGACCTGAGGAGATCAACGGGTTCCATGCGGGATGGAAACTCTCCGGTCTGGGAGGCGACGATGGCGAACATGGCTATCAGTTATACGTAAAACGTAAAACCGTCTATATCGATTATCACTAATCGCACGCGGGGAGAGCCTCTCCCCGCCTGGCGGCAACGCCGGGGACCGTGCAATATCATGACAGGAACGCCCATGAATATGTTACTGGTCCTCTGTCTGCTGATTGGCGCAGGTGTCCGTTGTACGGGCCGCTATCCTCAGCAACTGGTGCCTTCAGTAAACTGGTGGCTTATCACCATTGCCCTGCCCTGCGTTATCCTGACATTAATCCCCCATACCCGCTTTGACAGCACCGGGCTGTTTCCGGTACTGAGTATGTGGGTGGTCTTTCTGGGCGCTCTGGTCATTGCCCTGCTGGCATGGCGTTTCGCTGGCTGGTCACGGGAAGTGTGTGGCGTACTGGTCTTAGTGGCCGGTATCGGTAACACCTCTTTTATGGGGTTTCCGGTGATCTCCGGCTACTACGGAGCGGACGGGCTGAAGATAGCGGTTATCGCCGATCAGTTAGGCAGTTTTATTATCCTGTCCACAGCAGGTGTGGTGACGATGGCGCTCTGCTCGGGAAGCGGGATCAGCCTGCGCAGTGTAGCCACACGGATTGCGACCTTTCCGCCGTTTATCGCTCTTATCGTAAGCCTCGCACTCAAACCTTTTGGCGGATTGCCGGAAATACTTCAGACCCCTCTGGCCACCATTGGTGCCACGATGACGCCGCTGGCTCTGTTCAGCACCGGTTTACAAATCCGGCTTCGGCCACCACGTCTGTTACTCGGCCCACTGATCACCGGCACCTGCTGGAAGCTGATTGCCGCCCCCGCCGTGGTCTGGTGGTTGGCCGCCGGTTTTTCGTCACTCAGCCATGAGGTCGTCAGTGTTTCACTACTACAGGCCGGCATGGCACCGATGATTGCAGCCGCCATGATGGCACAACGGGCAGGGCTCAGACCGGAACTGGCCAATGCCCTACAGAGTTACGGTATCCTGTTTTCATTCATCACGCTGGCCGCCTGGCACAGCATCTTATAGCGATTATGTGTATGACGGAGTCAGCATGCTATTAAAACTGCATCAGTTAAGTTTTTTCTGCGCACTGGTGGAAGAAGGCAGTATCGCAGCAGCCGCAGATCGGATGTGCTGTGTTCCGTCCAATGTCAGTACCCGTATTAAAGAACTGGAAGCCAGCCTGGAAGTACCATTGGTTAACCGTGATAAACAGCGTCTGACACTGACGCCGGAAGGTCGTGCTTTTTATCCGAAAGCACAGCAGTTACTGGAGCAGAGCCGGCAATGCCGGACCTTTTTCCAGCATGCCTTGTTGCAGGGTACACTCCGGATGGGAGTCCTGGACGTGGCTCTGAAAGGCCGGTTACAGGCACCGGTCATCAGCTTTATGCAACAGAACCCTCAGGTACAGATTAATATTTGCTGTGATTCGTCGTTACCGCTGATGGAGAGATTACTTCGCGGGGAGCTGGATATGATTCTGGTCGATGGTCCGGTTCAGCATCCGGCACTGAAAACCCGCTTTTTCGCGCCGGAAAGCCTGTCGCTGGTCACCCATCTTCCGGATCAGCAGCAGTTTAAGGCCCGGGCCGCGGGGCTGACCTTGTTCAGTTTTGGTGAAAGCTGTTTCTACTATCTGCAGGCCCGCCAGTGGCTCAGTCAGCAGGCTCTGAGCTATTCACGGCAGGCGGATATTGAGTCCTATGACCTGATACTGAATGCCGTGCGCCAGGGACTGGGGTTTACCGTCATGCCGCAGACATTTATTGCCGGTAACCCCGCGCTGGACGGGCTTTATCACTTTCCGCTGGATAACCTGCCGCCCTGTGACATCTATCTGGCAGCCCCGGCCGCCGAACAGTCAGCGCTGGCGCAGACGTTTTATCGCCATCTGCTTTCAGAGGCTGCCGCCAGCACATCGTAACAGCCTGGCATCGGCTCTTATTCGCGGCCGGTTAATAACTGCTGTAATCCGGCCAGGTTCGGTACCTGCCAGGTCGGGTGGAGAGTGTCCGGCAGAGTCCGGATGCCATGATCCAGCCAGCAGGTTTTCATTCCGGCATTGATCCCCCCCAGAATATCAGACTCCGGGGTATCGCCGACCATCAGTACCCGTTCCGGTGCCGGGTTGCCCAGCAGTTGCAATGTATGTTCGAAAATCATACGGTCCGGTTTCGCCACGCCGACCTGCTCCGAAATAACCAGGGCATCAAAGTAATCCCCAAATCCGGTACGTTGCAGGCGGGCCTGCTGTAAGGCCGTGAACCCGTTAGTGATGATAGCCAGTCTGACTTTGCCTTTTAAACTGTCGAGTAAGGCTGCCGCACCGTCCAGGGGCTGACAGATATCCGCCATCGCCAACAGAAATTGATTATTCAGGGTTTCCGGTGACACATTCAGACGGGTGGCCCAGGGGATAAAACGTCGGGTCTGCAACTGTGCCGCTGTAATTTTCCCGTCCTGATAATCGACCCAGAGAGGTTTATTGACCGCCTGATAGGCCTGATAGTCATCTGCGGAAAAAGCGACATCATAAGCCTGAAACATCTTCTGTAACCCGCGAAAGGCATCAAAAGCAAACAGGGTTTCATCAGCATCAAAAATGATGCAATCCAGAGTATTAAGCATGAAATCTCCGCGAAATTGGGGGCTGATTACAGTACCAGCGCCATGATAAGTGCGTCTTCACGGCCGGTTGCGGTCGGATAGTAACGTGCTCTGCGGGAAACCTGGTTAAACCCCATCTGCTCATAGAGCGCTATCGCGGCGGCATTGGACTCACGAACTTCCAGCCACAAGGTAAGGACACCACGCTCTGTCAGCAGAGTCACCAGATGTTCGAGTAGCTGCCTTCCGAAGCCACGACGCTGGAAATCCGGGTCGACCGCAATATTGAATAACGAGGCTTCATCGAGGACTATCTGAGTAATGGCAAACCCTGCCATTTTTCCGTCAGCATCCAGCCGCAGGTTGAGGTAACGCTCGCCGTGATTACCGGCAAAGGTGTCAGCCGACCAGGGAAAGGCGTGGCTGCGCTGCTCTATCGCCAGCGCCAGCGCCTGATCTTCAGGCGCGAGAAGAGAAATGACTGTCATAAGTTGTTATTTGTTGCCACAGGTTACGTTTCGCTTCGCTGTTATCAATAAGTTCTGCCAGTGGCGGAGTGGTCAGTTGTACCCCCGCATACTGTTTTTCGGCCGGAACCCCCAAAAGCCATACAGCACAGGGGACCGGAGCCGGCAGCATAGAAAGTTGCCGCTCTGTCAGTATTAATAACTGATGCTCATTAAGGGCCAGAGTACGCAACACGTCCTGCATAAATGCAGGTGTCAGAGAGAGTGTCTCTGACGTGACAATCACCAGCCGGGTTTCCGGTCGCAGACGAACAGCCACCTCCCCCCGGAGCACCCGTGGGCGATGTAAACGATATTGCGTAATACCCATCTGCTGTAATAACCAGTCGCGCCTGCCTGCCATGCATTTATCCGTCCTGAAGAAGATTGCGTGTCTATGCTAGCAAACCCATCGTACATGCGCCAACAAACCACTATAATCATCGGGCTAAAGCATAAGGAGCCAACATGTCCGTATATACACCGGCCAGTGAAGTCATACTGCGCCACAGTGAAGAATTCGAAACCCGTCATGTTTTATTTGCCGGGGACCTGCAGGATGACCTGCCCGCACATCTGGTGACGGCTTCCCGCAAAGTTCATACCCAGCAATATCACCACTGGCAAAAACTGAGCCAGCTGATGGGTGAAGATGCCAGCTTCAGCCTGGTGGCCGATGCCGCCATGGTCAGTGGCTGCGATACTCTGGTGTATTACTGGCCGAAAAATAAGCCGGAAGCACGTTTTCAGTTACAGAACCTGCTGTCACTGCTGCCCGCCGGTTGCGATATCTTCGTCATCGGCGAAAACCGCAGTGGCGTACGCAGCGCAGAAAATCTGCTGGCCCCGTGGGCCCGCTTAGAGAAAATCGACAGTGCCCGTCGCTGTGGTCTGTATCACGGCCAGCTGGAGACTCAGCCGGCATTCGATATCGCTGAATTCAGAGAACAGTATCAGACAGATACCCTGACCATTGATACTTTACCGGGCGTCTTCAGCCGCGATGGCCTGGATAACGGCAGTGCGCTGCTGCTTTCCACTCTGACACCACATACCAAAGGCAAAGTGCTGGATATGGGGTGTGGTGCGGGTGTGCTTTCCGTGGCGCTGGCAAAACATTCACCGAAAGTTCGCCTGTGGCTGACCGATGTGAATGCCGCCGCTTTGGCCGCCAGTGAAGCAACGTTAGCGTCAAACGGTGTGGAAGGTGAAGTCTTTGCCAGCAACGTGTTTTCAGACGTCAGCGGCCGTTTTGATATGATTATCTCTAACCCGCCGTTCCATGACGGATTACAGACCAGCCTGGACGCGGCCTCGTCATTGATCCGCGGCGCGGCAAAACACCTGAATACCGGTGGCGAACTGCGAATTGTGGCGAATGCCTTCCTCCCTTATCCGCAAATCCTGGAAGAAACTTTCGGTAACCACGAGATCCTGGCACAGACCGGTAAATTCCGTGTCTACCGCAGTGTGTACGGCAGAGGCAGCCGGGCAAAATAATACCGGACGTCCCTGACGCCGGTTGCGCTTATGGCAGGCTGCTGTTTTTTACAGCGATCACACCCCCGTCAGCGAAATATCAGTTGACGCGGGGTGTAAAATCTCTACAATGCGCCTCCGTGGTAACAATACAATCTTTTTGTATTGATGGTATGCGAAGGTGGCGGAATTGGTAGACGCGCTAGCTTCAGGTGTTAGTGTCTTAACGGACGTGAGGGTTCAAGTCCCTCTCTTCGCACCAGG